>DSTMR04002__coassemble_783_pt1 | contig 37753 bp, 34 predicted proteins | sample DSTMR04002__metabat2_low_PE_045 | metagenome-assembled genome bin DSTMR04002 | reverse complement strand
TTTCAGCAGTAAAAGAAAAAATAGTAAGCGGTACGGCTTTACTATTTTAGACAATCCCAGTTTGTCAGTATCTTAAATAGAATATATGTGACAGAAAACATCGTAGAAATACGGTGTTTTCTGTTACCCAAAACCCCACAATTTCATACATAACCACAGGTTAGTACGAATACCTTGTGTGATTTTTTGAAAGGCTTAGAAAGGCAATTTTGCCCGATTTTCGCCCCGAAAAATGACAGAAACAAGGCAGTAAGTATCTTCCCTGTGGTTTTTTTGTTTTCAGGCGGAAAGGAGGATTGATATGCCGAGAATGAGCAAGAAACGGAAACAAGAGTGGGCGTTGTTTCTGAATGAAAGAAATCGCATTACCTACAACGAACTTTGCAGAAAGTGCAGTAATGACTGCAAGCAGAGTTTCCGCTGTATCGTAGTGCTTTGCCCGAAGTATTTATCGAAAAGGAGAACGAAGAACAATGAAGCAGACGGAAAATGAAATGAATGTAAATGTACCTCTTGAAGTTATCAAGGCAAGTGAAATCGAACCGAAAGAAGTGAAATGGCTGTGGTATCCGTATATTCCGTTCGGCAAGGTTACGCTGTTGCAGGGCGATCCGGGCGATGGAAAAAGCAAGTTAATGCTTTCCATTGCCGCCCTACTCTCTAAGGGCGAACCTCTGCCCTTTACTGAAACGGAAGAAACCGAGCCTATGACTATCATCTATCAGACAACGGAAGATGACGCAGACGATACGGTAGTACCCCGATTTAATTCAGCCGGTGGGAATGGAGAAAATCTTATCTTCATCAAGGAAGATGAAAAGTCTTTATCCTTTGGGGATAACCGTATTGCTGAAGCAATCGAAAGGTATCACGCAAAACTTTTAATTCTTGACCCGATGAGTTCCTATATCGGAGAGAACTGTTCAATGAACAATGCCAACGAAACACGAGCAGAGTTTAATCATCTGATTGCGGTTGCGAAGAATACTGGCTGTGCAATCGTGATTATCGCTCATATGAACAAGATGAGAGATACCAATCCACTTTATCGTACCAATGGTTCTATTGATATTGCGGGTGCTGCAAGAAGTATTCTTGCAATCACACGCACACCGAACAAAGAAGCACCAGCGGAAAGATATATGGTGCAAGTGAAATCCAACCTTGCCCCGACAGGCTCTGCAATTCTCTTTGAGGTTGCAGAAAAAGGAGTGGACTTTATCTCTGAAATGGAAATGACAGCAGAAGAAGCGTTCCAATCCCTTGCCCCTAAAATGGGCAGACCGAACGATAAGGAAATCAAGGCAAAAGAATTTCTTTTGGAAATGCTGAAAGACGGAGAAATGCTTTCTTCGGATTGCGAAGAAAGACTTGAAGCCGCAGGGTTCAAGAAATCGACCATCAAAAAGGCAAAGAAGAAAGCAGGAGTTATCTCCAAAAAGAAAGGCTTTCTGTGGTACTGGTCTTTGCCGATGGGCGATATACCGAGAGAATAATGCAGGCTGTCTGATGAGTGGACAGTCTGTTTTTATGATTGAGGTATCATAAGGAGGTCAAGGGGGAACTCCCTTGCCCACGACATCTTTGCAGACGAAGTCTGAAAGTGTCATAGTGGGTTACACACATTCAAAGAATGTTGTGTAATGGCTTCGCCCCTGTCTGGAAAGGAGAGTAAAATGGCAAAAACCAACAAGGCAGATATGAGTTGTGCAAGGGTAAAACAGTACACCGCTTCTGATGTGAGCAAGGCGGAAAGGCACAACGAACGCAAGAATGAAACCTATGAAAATATGAATGTAATTGTGGAACGAATACCCTTTAATGTGCATTTCAAAAAACCGACTGCCCCGACCTATATGGAACAGTTAAAGCAGATGGAAACAGACGGGCAGGTGTCGCTTCGTGGGTTAAGGAAAGACGCAACACTCTTTAATGAGATTGTGATTGATGTGAACACGATGTACTTCGAGCGTAACGGTGGTTATGAATACGCAAAGCAGTTTTATGAAGAAGCCTATCATTTCATCGAAGAAAAATTCGGTGCTGACAATGTTATATCGGCAGTAATGCACGCTGATGAAATCAATGTAGCGGCAACCGAAGAACTTGGAAAAGAGGTTTACCACTATCATCTTCACGCTATGGTTCTGCCTGTGGTGGAGAAAGAAATCTTATGGAGTAAGCGTTGCAAAGACCCCGAACTGCGAGGAACGGTCAAGGCGGTTGTTAATCAGATAAGCCATTCAAAGAAATGGAAATCGGATATTCCGCTGACCGATGAAAAAGGAAATCCATTGCTAAGAAAGAACGGGAAACCGATGTTCCGAGCTTCGTACAGCATACTGCAAGATGAGTTGTTTCACTATATGACGGAACAAGGGTTCAAAGGCTTTCAGCGTGGCGAATACGGAAGTACGGCAGAGCATTTGACTTCCCTGCAATATCAAATCAAACAGGATAAAGAGCGATTGGAGAAGTTGCAGAAGCGTATTCAAAAGGAACAGGTTAAGTATGAGCCTGCCCGTCATATTTCCAAAACCTTAAACGAGATTGACAGTATGGGGCAGAAAACAATCACAGGTAAAATGGCAATCTCCAAAGAGGATTATTCTGAGCTGACTTCCCTTGCCAAAGAGGGCATTACCAGTCGTGCGGAAATCAATAAATTGGAGCAGAGTGCAAATTATTACCGACAGAAATATTTTGACAGTGCAAATGCACTGGAAAGAATGAAAACCAAATACAACGAACTGAAAGAAAAGTGCAGACCTTTTCTTGAAGCGTTGGAGCATTTCCCCGAAGTTGCTAAACTTTTTACCGAAAAAGTGAAGCAACTTTTTTCTTTTAAGGAAGCACAGGAACGAGCCGAAAAAGAAGCAAGGGAAAAAGAAAGACAGGAGCGTATCAAGGCACGAAGAAACAAGCGTGGTATGGAAAGATAACCATTTCCATTGTACTTGCAACTTAATGACTTCTTGATATGTTCAGATGAAACAGGCTGTATTTGTGGGGTGTTCTAAACGGAATGCCCCACAGTCAATTTATGAAAAGGAGAAACGGACGATATGAAAGAAAACACTTTATCTTATACAACACGAATAGGTAAAACCACTTTTATTGTAAATGTGAAGCAATCGGAAAGTGCGAAGAAGCCTTTGAATACGGTGTTTCAAGAAATATGCAGACACGAGATGTTGGGAGATTTTTCAGCGGATAAATATTTGAATTTAGAAAACTTACAAAAATCATCTTGACAAACTCGTTCCCGAGGGCACCGGCTACCGGGCCAGGACCCGCTTTGCCAAGTTCTTCAACCTGCCCGAACTCATGACCATATTCAAGGAAGTGGCCGACATCAAGACCAGCGACCAGCTCCACCTTCCGGTTCCCGAGGCAAAGTTTGAAACCGTTCTGGTCAAGCCCTCCGAGATACAGAAAGAGATGGTGCAGTCTTTGTCCGAACGGGCGGGCAAAATCAACGCTGGGCAGGTGGACCCGTCCGAGGACAATATGCTTTGTGTGACCAATGATGGCCGGAAAATCGGCCTCGACCAACGCCTCATGAACCCTATGCTGCCGGATGACCCGGGCAGCAAGGTGAACGCCTGTGTCGGCAACGTGCTGCGCATCTGGGAAGAAGGTAAAGAGGATCGGTTGACCCAGCTCCTGTTCTGCGATTTGTCCACGCCCAAAGGAGACGGACAATTCAACATCTACGATGATGTGAAGAAAAAACTGCTGGCAGCGGGGGTGCCTGAGAGCGAAGTGGCCTTCATCCACACCGCCGACACCGAGGCAAAAAAGAAAGAGCTGTTCTCCAAGGTGCGCACCGGCAAAGTGCGCATTTTGCTCGGAAGTACGTCAAAAATGGGGGCAGGGACAAACATCCAGGATCGGCTGGTGGCAGTCCACCACCTGGACGTGGGCTGGAAGCCCTCGGACATGACCCAGCGCAACGGACGTATCATCCGGCAGGGAAACAAAAATAAGACGGTGCATATTTTCAACTATGTCACCGAGGGGACATTTGACAGCTATATGTTCCAAACACTGGAAAATAAACAGCGTTTCATCAGTCAAATTATGACCAGCAAAAGTCCGGTCCGCTCCTGCGAGGACGTGGACGAACAAGTCCTCAGCTACGCCGAAGTCAAGGCCCTGTGCGCAGGCAATCCGCTCATCAAGGAGAAAACGAATCTGGAGGTGGAAGTGGCAAAGCTCAAAATCCTCAAAGCAGACTACCAGAGCCAGAGATACCGGCTGGAAGACAGGCTGCTCAAAGATTTCCCGGCCAGCATCCAGTATAAGCAGTCCGAAATTGCTGCGCTGCGGCGGGATGCAGAGACGGCGAAAGCTCACCCCCAGAGCAAGGAGTTTTGCGGCATCGAGATACGGGGGATGCACTTTGATGATAAGTTGGCCGCCGGCGAGCGGCTACTGACTGCCTGCCAGGAAATGCCCTCTGCCGAGGCGGTGGCCCTTGGCAGTTACCGCGGTTTTGGGCTGGACTTGCAGTTCGATTCCTTCCGCAACGAGTATCAGGCGATTTTGCGGGGCGAGACAAGCCATTTTGTCTCTCTGGGCACCGATGCCCGCGGCAATCTGACCCGTATCGATAACGCCCTGGACAACCTGCCGGAGCGGGTGGAGCAGGCAGAAAACGCTTTGCAGGCCCTTTACCAGCAGCGGGACGCGGCCCAGGCTGAGTTGGAAAAGCCTTTCCCGCAAGAGGAAGAACTGGCCGTCAAGTCTGCCCGTCTGGCCGAGCTGGATTCCCTGCTCAACATGGATGCCCACCCCGAGCCGGAGGAAGATATTACCGAACCGGAGGTAAATCGGAAGCAAAAGCCCTCAGTGCTGGCGGAACTGAAGGCCGCCGTATCTGAGCGGTCACCCACACAACCCAAAGCACATAAAAAGGAGGCGCAGGAGCGATGACAAATGAAGAACTGAACACAGCACTTTATAAGAAAATGTTTGCGGAGCAGGACAAATTCCGCGACTGGCTGAAAAGCCAGCCCTCGGCAGAGGTTTTGAACCATGCTTATGAGTACACCGTCCGGGAGGACATCCTGCTTTCTCTGGAGTACAATGACCTGACTGACATCCAGGCGGCTGCTCTGCTGGCATCGCCGTCCCCGCTGGCAGACATTTACCAGGAGTTTGACCGGATGGAGTCCAGCCACATGGAAGCAATTTGGAGCTGCATCGAGAGCCGGGCCGACGCCATGCAGGTCTCGCAGCTGGACCAGGCAAAACAGCTGATCAACGAGTTCTGTATGAGCGAGTACGATGCCCCCGCAGATTTTGATGACCTGAGCCGCATCGACGTAGCCTACACAACCGTAGGCAACGACGGCTACCCTTTGCAGGTGTATGTAGACCTTAAAGAGTACAAGATCGAGAGGGAGCTGGAAGAAAGACCGCTGGATGTCCGGCAGTATTCTTCGCTGGAAGAGTTGATCGAGAACGAGCTGAAAGGGATGGACTTTCAGGAGCTGGTGGCCGTGACCGAAGCGGAAATCCAAACGGCGCTGGCCGCCGCGGAGGAGGAAGTCGCGTTGTCCGACTTGCCGGTCTACCGGGAGAATTTCGATTATGCCCGTGAGTGCAGGGAGGTGGAAACCTACCGGATTTCCTTGCAGGCCAACATCGCCTGCAAGGAGGCCATCGAGCAGGCAATCAGCCAAAGCTATGATGGTCGGCGTTTAGCCGAGGGAACCGCCGCCAAGGTGATGAATCAGTTTGGCGCGGAGCGCGTCCTGTACGTTTTGGCCAACACCATCCAGCAGAAGGAGTGGGATGGCCGCTTTACTTATCCCAACAAAGAGTGGGCCAAAACGGTGAGCATCCCGCCCAATATGGATTCTTTCGGCATGGACCGGAACTATGCGATTGCAGTGAGCAGCCATCCCGGACTGATCGACCTGTTCGTGACCCAGGCGCGGAAAGAGATGGAGCGTCAGCCCCGCACCTCGGTGCGGGAGCAGCTCCGGCAGGCACAAAAGGAGACGGGAAAGAAAGCGCCCGCCACCCACAAAAAGAAAGAGCCGGAGCGATGAACCGGCCCAAACGCAAGCGGGATGTACAGCTCAATTTTCGGGTTTCCGCTGCGGAGCTGGCCGCGATTGAGGACAAAATGGCCGCGCTGGGCATTTTCAATCGGGAAGCCTATCTGCGGAAGATGGCGCTGGACGGTTATGCGGTCAAGCTGGATTTGCCGGAACTGAAGGAGCTGCTGTCCCTTCTGCGGCGCAGCAGCAGCAATCTGAACCAACTCGCGCGGCGGGTCAATGCGACGGGCCGCATCTACGAGGCGGACATCGCAGACCTCACCCGCAGGCAGGAGGAACTGCTTGAGGGCGTCCGGGCTGTGCTGCTGCAGCTCGCAAATATTTCGTGAAGGAGTGGGAGGCGGCGCGGCTGCCTCCCGCTCTTTTTTGTTTGCGGCATCCTTGCTTTTTGGCCGTTTATAGGAGATAATGAGAGCAAAGCTGGAGGTGATAACAGATGCTGACATTTGAAGCTGTTCTGGATATGTTCCAATCCTATCTGAAAGAAGATTTGGAGGAAGAAGTTCTGCCCTGCAGGCGCGGCTATGTCCGGGTGACGTGGAACGGGGATGACCGCGATTGCGTGGATGGCGTCCTCTGCCGGACGCCGGAGGAACTGTTTGATTTACTGCTGGAAGACTGCCTGGGCTACGAGGAAATCCGGCGCACCAAAGGGCGCGGAGAACTCGATGAGAAAGAGCAGGCCGAACTGGACGAGATACGCAGGTCGTATCTGGCACAGCGCCGGGAGGAAGCAACATGAGCATATTCTGGTTTTTGATTCGCCTGATATTGAAGGTAGCGTTCGCCCCTGTGGTGCTGGCCCTTATGCTGTTCATCTGGATTTGCGCGGGGATCGTGTTCCTCTCCAGCATGGTGCTGGGTCTGGTCAGCGCGGGGCTTTGCCTGCTGGCTGTCGCACTGCTGTTACTGTGCGGCTCGGTGGAAGGTTTTGTGATTTACCTGTTTCTGGCCTTCCTTGCCAGCCCCTTCGGCCTGCCGATGGCAGCGTTCTGGCTGCTGGGCAAGGTGCAGGGCGTGCAGTACATGATTCGGGATGCCGTGTATGGATAAAGGCTTTCCAGGCAATAACTTTACTTTCATGCTAATTTCGCGTATAGTGTTAGCATGAAAGAGAGGTGAATGTCATGAGCCAATTTGAACAGATGGATCATCTGCTAAAGAATAATGACGGTGTGCTACGCACCGGGCAAGTCGTTGCCGCCGGAATCTCAAAACCCGTTTTTTATCAGTTTGTACGGTCTCGTGGACTGGAACAGGTGGCACATGGGATTTATCTTTCCAAAGATGCTTGGGTGGACGCTATGTATCTTTTACATTTACGCTGCCCACAGGCAATCTTTTCCCATGAAACGGCGCTGTTTTTCCATGACTTGACCGACCGGGAACCTCTGGCCTATTCTGTTACAGTCAAGACTGGCTATAACCCTACCCGCCTCAAGAGCGAGGGCGTTCAGGTCTTTACAATCAAGACGGAGCTACATGAGGTTGGACTGACTACCATGCAAACACCTTTTGGTCATGATGTGCCGGTCTATGATATGGAACGAACTGTCTGTGATGTACTTCGCAGCCGAAACCACATCGAGACGCAGACCTTCCAAGACGCATTGAAGGCGTATGCCAAACGGAAGGATAAAAATCTTCGAATCCTGATGCATGATGCAAAATTGTTCCGTGTCGAGAAAATTTTACGACAGTACTTGGATGTACTTTTATAACCGCTGCGAGGGCACAGTATGAAAAAGCATGGACATTATTGTAAATTTTGCGGGGAATATAAGGCAAACGAAAAGTTCTCGGGGAAAGGTCATGCAGCACATATCTGTAAAGCCTGCGCATCCCTGCCCCCTGAAAAGCAAGCTGAAATGATGACCATCAATCGTCTGCTCAGCTTACCGTGGCGGCTCTCCAAAGCGCAGATCGACTGGCTTAAGAGACGGACCAGGGACCGGCGGCCAGAGGTAAGGGGAATCGCACAACATCAGTACGAAATGCGTTTCCCGCCGAGAGAACTGTTTACAAATGAAGATGATTTTGATTTTTTAGAAGATACGTTTGAAGATGAAATATAGTGACACCGGTGGCCTGCAAAAGCGGGCCGCCTTCTCTTTTTGAAGGGAGGAAAACCACATGGCCACAACGTGCATCATGCCATTGCACACAGGCAAGGGCCGGACGGTGAAGCGGGCGATCCGGGACATCATCGGGTATGTGAAGAACCCCGACAAGACCGATAAGGGCCGGCTGGTAACCAGTTACCAGTGCAACGGCGAACTTGCCGATGCGGAGTTTCTTCTGGCCAAGCGGCAATATATCGCCGCGACCGGACGTGTGCGGGGAAAGGATGACATCATCGCCTATCACCTGCGGCAATCCTTTGTGCCGGGAGAGATCACGCCGGAGGAAGCCAACCGGCTGGGATACGAGCTGGCCCGTCGTTTCACCAAGGACGGTCACGCCTTTATTGTCTGCACCCACATTGATAGATCGCACGTCCATAATCACATCATTTGGAACGCCGTGAACCTGGACTGCGACCGCAAATTTCGCAACTTTTTGGGCAGCACCCGGGCAGTCCGGCGGCTCAGCGACACCATCTGCATTGAGAACGGATACTCCATCGTAGAGAATCCCAAGCCGCACGGCAAGAGCTATAACAAGTGGTTGGGCGACCGAGCCAAGCCGTCCCACCGGGAGACGCTGCGGGTCCTGATTGACCGGGCGCTGGAACAGAAACCTGCGGAGCTGGGCGCTTTGTTCACAGAGCTGGAAAAGACCGGCTGCACCGTAGAGCGGCGGGGCAAGAACATAACGCTCTGCGCGCCCGGCTGGAAAAAGCCGGCCCGTCTCAGCAGTTTGGGCAAAGGATACACACAGGAAGACCTGTCTGCCGTACTGGCGGGAGAGAAAGAACATACACCGCGGAAGGTGCCGGTTCGGATACCTGAAACACCCAAGCCGAGCCTGCTGGTGGACATTCAGGCCAAGCTGCAAGCAGGCAAGGGAGCGGGCTATGCCCGCTGGGCCAAAGTGTTCAACCTGAAGCAGATGGCGCAGACCATGACCTATCTGTCCGAGCACGGCCTGCTGGAATATGCTGCACTGGAAGAAAAAACTGCCGCAGCTTCGGCGCACTATGACGAGCTGGCAGGCCAGCTCAAGGCCGCCGAGAACCGCATGGCGGAAATCAGCAAGCTGAGGACACACATCATCAACTACGCCAAAACCCGCGACACCTATGTAGCCTACCGCAAGGCCGGGTACTCGAAAAAGTTCCGTGAAGAACACCGCGAGGAGATCACCCTGCACCAGGCGGCCAAGGACGCCTTCAATGAGCTGAACCTCAAGAAGCTGCCTAGGGTCAAGGACTTGAACGCGGAATACGGCGAGTTGCTGAACAAAAAGAAAAAGCTCTATCCGGAGTACCGCCGCGCCCGCGATGAGATGCGGGAGCTTCTGACGGTGAAGTCGAACGTGGACCAGGTGCTGCGCACAGATGTTCCCGCAAACGAGCATGAAAAAGACCACAGTCAGCGTTAAGCCGGTTGTGGTCAACCTTTTTATAAAGCGTTCGCAGAACGCGCAGCCGCAGAAGGAACTTCTGCGTTCAAAGGGGTTTGGGGAGTGCCCCAACAAGCATCATCTGGAAGAGTGGATAGCCAGATGACTTGCTTGCTACAATTGTGTTGGCTCTAGAAAACTCACAGATTGTACAAAATAAAAAGTCCTGTTGGAACAAAAAAGACTGATTGGAGCGGAAAAGACTATTCAGTTCTGCTATGATAACTGCTGAAAGCGCCGTACGGCGCTTTCAAAAAAGATGAGAGTTAGCAACTTCTAACTAAAAGGAGGAATTTTAATGTCTACTGAAAATATGAACCAAAAATTAGGAGGAAAAGATCTAATCACTATTGGCATATTTTCTGCAATCTACTTTGTCATCAACTTTATCTTTATGCTGCTAGGAGGCATTCATCCTGTTATGTGGATGTTGATGCCCGGTTTTATTGCAATATTTGCGGGTGTTCCGTTTATGCTGATGACTGCAAAAGTCCAGAAGTTGGGAGCTGTATTTTTGATGGGCTTTATCACGGCGCTGATCTATTTTGCCACAGGGCAGTTTACCCTGGTGATCCTTATTACGATGGCTTCTACCTGTGTTTTTGCGGAAGTCGCTCGTGCAGTTACAAAGTATAACAGTTTTAAGGGAAATGCGATTGCTTATGTGATTTTTTCGCTGGGTATGGTTGGCTCTCCGCTTCCAATCTGGCTGTTCAAGGCGGATTTTTTAGCTCAAATAACGGAACAGGGAATGCCCGCTGATTATGTAGCAGCAGTTGAATCAATTTCTTCCAATGCAATGTTAATTGTCCTGTTTGTTGCTCCGATTGTTGGCGGAGTCATCGGTGCCTATATCGCTAAAGGACTGTTCAAGAAACATTTTGTGAAAGCAGGAATCGTGTAATGAATGGTGCTCACACAAAGCATACTTTAAAATTTGATCCACGGACAGAACTATTCCTGTTGGTGCTTGCGAACATTGTTGCTTTTACACAGCGATCCGTTTGGGTTGAAATCACATGGGTTGTTTTGTTGCTCCTTTTGATTGTTGCTTGTGGTTGCGGAAAAGCCGCAGGAAGATTAGCAATTGGTTTTGGAACCTGCTTGTTGTTGCAATATTATGTCTTTCCAAATGGGCCGAAAATTTTAGCGAGTAGTTTTACGATCATTGTATCTTATGCGAGAAAGGTTTTTCCGTGCCTGATTGTCGGCACAATGATTTTGCAGAGGACGCCAGTTAGAGAACTGATGGTTGCACTTCGGAAGTGGCATATTCCACAAAGTCTTATTATTCCGTTGTCTGTAACTGTCCGTTACTTTCCTGCCCTGAAAGAAGAAATCGGTTATATTCGGGATGCCATGAAACTGCGCAGTATTCGAGGATTACAAAAAATTGAGTGTCTTCTAGTTCCTGCAATGATTTCTGCAACAACAACAGCGGAGGAACTATCTGCAGCTGCCGTCACGCGAGGCATTGAAAATCCTGCACCTAAAACTAGTATGATTGAGATGAAATTTGGCATTCAAGACTTTTTATGCCTGGCGGTAGGCGTGATTTTCTGTTTGATTTCTATTACGGTGGGATAGAGGCGTCTGATATGATTGAAATCAAGAATGTATCTTTTGAATATGAAAAAGAACAAGGGACGCTCTCCAATATTAATCTAAATATACAACAGGGCGAATGTGTTGTTTTAGCCGGAGAGTCCGGCTGTGGAAAGACAACAGTAACAAAACTCATCAACGGACTGATTCCACATTTTGTAGAGGGGGGAATTTTGTCAGGTACAACATTTGTCAACGGTATGGAAGTTCCAAAAACTGAAATGTATCACTTGGCAGAACAAGTGGGGTCCGTGTTCCAAAATCCCAAATCACAGTTTTTCAATATTGATTCAGACAGTGAGATTACTTTTGGACTGGAAAATGCAGGTGTAGAACCAAAGAAAATCAAAGAAAGATATGACGCTACTATTTCCGCCTTAAAAATCCAATCGCTTTTAGGACGGAATATCTTTACCATGTCTGGAGGAGAAAAGCAAAGTTTAGCATTCGCCTCAGTCTATGCCATGAATCCATCCATTTTTGTGTTAGATGAGCCAACTGCTAATTTAGACATGGATGCTATTGACACTTTACGAAAACAGATTATTCAAATTAAAAATGAAGGACGAACGGTTGTAATTGCTGAACATCGTCTGTATTTTCTAATGGATTTGATTGATCGTGCTATTTTTATTCAAAAAGGAAAAGTTGTTCATGTATTCTCTGGTGAAGAGTTTCGCAGTCTCTCAGACGAACAGCGAATCTGGATGGGACTTCGAAGCCTTATTCATCCTACTCTGCACTTACCTCCTGCCGATCTACCAGGAACGCAGAAAGGCTTATCTGTAGAAAATCTTTCCTGTGCTTTTGATAAGCAGGCTGTTTTCAGTAATCTTGGATTTTCTGTCAATCGGGGTGAAGTGCTGGGCATTATTGGACATAACGGTGCAGGAAAAACAACTTTAACGCGCTGTTTGTGTGGCCTTCTGAAAGAAGCAGCTGGTGAGGTCCGGCTAGATGGACAATTACTGAAAACAAAACAGCGCAATAAAGTCAGTTTCTGTGTCATGCAAGATGTGAATCATCAGCTTTTTTCGGATAGTGTCTGGAATGAGTGTGAATTTGCTCAACCGGATTGTCCTTCAGAAACTATCGAAGAAATTTTGAAATCTTTTGACTTGTTAAACTTTAAAGATCGCCATCCGATGTCTCTGTCTGGTGGTCAGAAACAACGCCTTGCGGTGGCTACGGCCATTTTATCGAGCAAGGAACTGCTAGTTTTTGACGAACCTACAAGCGGTTTGGACTATCATCGGATGCTGGAAGTAAGCAACATGATCCGTAATCTTAATGAAAAAAACAAAATTATCATCATTGTTTCCCATGATTTTGAGTTTTTGGGTCGAACTTGTGATAAAATATTTGATATGGAGGGAGGCCACACATAGGAGGTAGCATATATGTCTATGTCAGAACTGTTAAACTATGGTCCCAATGTCCATAGCATGGTAGAATCAGATGATTGCAAGGTAATGCGCTTAAGTGATGACTCCGGTGAGGGAATGATGACACTATATAATGTCTTTCCTGGGGTATTTCTTATGTATAATGACTTTCATATGAAAGAGTGCGTTTCCGGCTTTCAAACGAATGTGGATTTGCTTTGTATTGACCACTGCCGAGAAGGCAGAATCGAACATGAAGTTGGTGAAAACGTTTTTAGTTATTTGGAAGCTGGAGATCTACGAGTTGACCGCCGTCTTCATCATTCAGGAAAGGTGGAATTTCCGCTTTGCCATTATCATGGGATTTCTATTGGTTTCTTGATGGAGACCGCAGCTAAGGAAATTCCAACTTATATGAAAGATTTCTCTGTTGACCTTTATAAATTGCAAAAAAAGTATTGTAACGACCGCACGCCTTATGTTATTCCTGGAGAACCTGCTATTGAGCATATATTTTCAGAACTTTATAATGTTCCTGTCAAAATTAAAAAGGACTATTTTAGAATTAAAGTGCTGGAACTGCTATTATACTTGGATGCTCTGGAGTTATCTGGACATACAGAAGAACGTCCCTATTTTTATAAAAGCCAAATCGAGAAAATCAAGGCAATTCAGGCTCTCTTGACGCAGGATCTAACTAAAAACTATACGCTGGAAGAACTTTCTATACGATTCAACATTGCACTGACACCGATGAAGAATTGTTTCAAATCTGTATATGGAAGTCCGATTTTTACCTATATGAGAAATTATCGCATGAATTATGCTGCCTCTCTGCTGAAGTCGGATAAATCTTTGAAAGTTGCAGAAATCGCAGGACTTGTAGGGTACGACAGTCCTAGTAAATTTTCATCTGCGTTTCATCAGACAATGGGAAAAACGCCCCTGGAATACAGAAAATCCATTATCTGATTGGAATAAAAAAGTCCGCATGGAGCGGAAAGAAAAATTAAATTATGATAAATTAAGGATGGTTAGCATTTGCTAATCGTCCTTTTTGATTGTATCGATTGAAAGAGGTGAAAATTTATGGAGCAACGTAAAGAGAATTGGATCAAAACACTTTTCTCTTTTGCAGGCCCATGCAAAGGGAAAATGACCATCTCAGTTTTATGTGCCGTTTTAAGTGTTGCCGGTGGTTTTATTCCATTTTGGGCAGTGTATGAAATCCTGCTCCTGTTCATTAACCGGACAGCAACACTAAACGATATTCTGTTTTGGTGTCTGATTGGAGTGGGCGGATATATGATTCGTGTCATCTGCTTCGGTATCTCTACAATTCTGGCACATATCTCCGCTTATACCATACTGGAAGGTATTCGGCTGAAAATTGCAAACCGCCTGATGAAAGCGCCCCTTGGTGAAGTGATGGGACGAAGAATCGGTTACTTGAAGAATATTATTATGGACAAGGTGGAGGATTTGGAACCGCCCCTGGCACACATGATCCCGGAGCTGACATCGAACCTGCTCCTTCCGATTGCTATTTTTATCTGGATGCTGGCGATTGACTGGCGCTTGGGCCTTGCAGTCCTGATTGCCCCGGTTCTGTCTATGATCCCAATGTTCTTTCTCATGCGAAACTATAACAGCCAGTACGCAGCTTATATGGAGGCAAACAATCATGTAAACAATGTCATTATTGAGTATGTGGAAGGCATTGAGGTTGTTAAGGCGTTCAATCAAAGTACCAGTTCCTATGAAAAGTTCGTGGGAGCGGTAAAGTCCTTTAAGGATTTTACTCTGGCATGGTTCAAAAGCACCTGGAAAACAATGAACCTGATGATGGCGATTATGCCCACTACCCTGTTGGGGGTACTTCCCATCGGTTTGCTGTTGACGCAGAGCGGGAGTATCACGCCTGCTGAATTGGCGATGGGAATTATTCTTTCGCTGAGTATTGTCGGCCCGCTGATGAAAGCTACTACTTTTATCAACGAGGCAAAGTCAATGGAGTATGCAGTAGAAGCTGCAAATGAACTTCTGAACCTGCCTGTATTGCCGGACTCTGGTAAAATTGTTCCGATCAAACACACGGATATTGTTTTGCAGAATGTATCTTTTTCCTATGATGACACCGAGCAAAACGAAGTGCTGCATGACATCAGTTTGAAAATGCCGCAGGGAAGTTTTACAGCCCTAGTTGGGCCGTCCGGCGGGGGTAAGTCCACCATTGCCCGGCTGATTGCCCGGTTTTGGGATGTGACCGGCGGTAGTATCTCCATCGGCGGCACAAATATCAAGGAGCTTTCCATCCGGCAACTTTCCGAATTGGTCAGTTTTGTGACACAGGACAACTTCCTGTTCAACTGCTCTCTCAAGGAGAATATCCGCCTGGGTAATCCGAATGCTACGGATGAGGAAGTGTATGCCGCTGCAAAGGCAGCCTGCTGCGACGATTTCATTGTTCGGCTGGAAAAAGGATATGATACACCGGCCGGTGACGCTGGCAAGCGGCTCTCCGGCGGAGAAAAGCAGCGAATTGCTATAGCGAGAGCAATCTTGAAAAATGCGCCTATTGTGATTTTTGACGAGGCAACTGCCTTCACTGACCCACAGAACGAGGATAAGATCCAGAAATCCATTATGGCTCTTTCCAAAGGAAAGACCCTTCTGGTGATTGCACATCGTCTGTCTACCATCCAAAACGCAGATCAGATTGTCGTTCTGAAGAAAGGACAGATTGTTGACTGTGGAAAGCAGGGGGAACTCTTGGAACGCTGCCCCCTTTATGCAGATATGTGGCAGGCGCATATTGGTGCAAAAAACTGGTCTGTGGGTGAGAAAAAGGAGGTGGCTGTCAATGTTTAAGTCAATGAAACGCATTATCCGATGGGCTGGTAAATATAAAGGCCGCCTCTATGTGGGTTCTGTGTGTTCCTTTTTCAGCAGTTTGTCTACTGCGATTCCTACAATGGCAGCCGCATTCGCACTGGATAAAGCAATCCAGGCGTACTGGACGAATACTGCAATCGATAGTGTTTTAATCTGGCAAACGCTGGGGATCATTATTGGCTCGATTGCACTGAATTTTCTGCTATCTTATTTCCGGGCAGTATTGCAAGAGAGCATTGGATATGAAGTGGCTGCTGGACAGCGCATTCATTTGGGCGATGTACTGAAACGGGTTCCCCTTGGGTACTTTTCGCAGAACAGTGTCGGTGACATTCTGGCAGGTGTTACCACGGAATTGTCTACTTTGGAATTACAGGGCATGAAAATGGTGGATGTCATCATCAATGGATACGCAAAGTTTATTGCTATCGTTTTATGCCTGATCTTCTTCAGCCCCGTTGCTGCGGTTATCGCCATTGTCGGTGTTGTTCTTTCGGCGCTGGCTTTACAGGGCATCAGCAGGCACAGCGAACAAACCGCTGCAACAACTCATAAGGCGATGGAGGATATGTCCGGCGCAGCGATTGAATACATCCGGGGACTTTCCATTGTGAAGTCCTTTGGACAAGAAGGGGCCTCTATTGAGAACTTTCGTAATGCCAGTAAAGACCTGAAAGATATTCACATCAAGGTGGAAAAGGGCTTTACTCCCTTTAACTGTCTGCATCTGTTTGCCTTGAAACTGGCTTCGATGGGAATTGTCTTTATTTGTGCATGGCAGGCGTTGCAGGGACAAATGAGTATGGCGTTCTTCCTGATGTTTGTCCTGTTCTCTTTTGTGATGTTCGGCAGTGTAGAGAATATCAATGACGCAGCCCATACGCTTGGAGTTGTGGACTCTGCCATGAATAAGCTGGAAGCATTGGAAAATGTAAACTATATCGACCAGGATGGCACCGACATAAAACCGGCAACCTATGATATTGAGTTTAGGGATGTTTCCTTCGGATATGACAGCCGGATTGTTCTGCATGACCTGAACTTCAAAATTCCGCAGAATAGCACAACGGCCATCGTGGGACCATCTGGCAGCGGAAAATCTACGCTGTGTAACCTGATTGCCCGTTTTTACGATGTGGGCAGTGGAACGATTACCATTGGTGGAACGGATATTCGCAGATTTACCTGCGATAGTCTACTCAAAAATATCAGTATGGTTTTTCAGAATGTCTATCTGTTCCGGGATACCATCAAGAATAACATTAAATTCGGCAGTCCAGACGCTACGGATGAGCAGATTATCGCCGCCGCAAAAGCGGCCCGTTGCCATGACTTCATAATGGCTTTGCCGGACGGATATGACACGGTGGTCGGTGAGGGCGGCGGCACTCTTTCCGGCGGTGAAAAGCAAAGAATTTCCATCGCAAGGGCAATGCTCAAGGATGCTCCCATTGTTATCTTGGATGAGGCAACAGCAAGCATTGACCCTGAGAATGAACATTTGATCCAAGAAGCTATTTCTGCTCTCACACATGGTAAAACCATTATTACGATTGCCCATCGCTTGGCTACAATTGAGAATGCCGATCAAATCCTTGTGATTGATAACGGGACAGTGGCCCAAAGAGGTACACATGAGGAATTGCTGAAACAGGAAGGTACTTACAAAAAGTTCATCCAAATCCGCGAACAAGCTGAGGGCTGGCGGATACAATAAGGGAGGTCCCAATGACACTGCACGCATCCGGGGAGGACTACCTGGAAGCCATCCTTGTTATCCAAAAGCAGAAGGGAATGGTCCGCTCTATAGATGTGGTGCGGCACCTGAACCTCTCAAAGCCCAGTGTAAGCCATGCGGTTTCCCTTCTGCAGACCGGAGGCTTCCTCACGGTGGACGAAGATCATTTCCTTCACCTGACCGATTTGGGAAGGGAGATTGCAGAAAAAATCTACGAGCGCCACTGCTTTTTCACCAAGCACCTGATTGAAATAGGCGTTGACCCTAAAACTGCGGAGGCCGACGCCTGCCGCATCGAGCACGTTATCAGTGCGGAGACATTCGAGAGGCTGAAAGAGGCGGCCGCTCATGAGTAACCAGCGTATACCTGCCCTTACGACAGGCACCGAGACCGTTGTAAAAAGGGCGTTCTAAGCTAACCTCCCACACGGAGAAGCGGCGGTCTTGAGAAATCAAGGCCGCCGCTTCTCTTATGCTGTTTGCCGATAGATAGAATAGAGTGATGATACTTATGGAAGTAAATTTGCGGGAACTATATCCCGACATATATCAGAAAGATGTTCACGTCGATATACCGAGCGAAATCATGGAGGTGATAAGCGCCGCCCAGCGGGCAGACATCGCGTATGAACGCCAGATGTACCGCTATAACGCCCATTATTCTTTGGACATACAGGACGGTCTGGAACATGAGACGCTTGGCTTTTCCCTGACCCCGGAAGCTGTGGTGGAACAGAAGCAGCAGAGGGAATGGCTGCTGTGTGCCGTAATGTCGCTGCCTCCGGCGCAGGCACGGCGGCTCTATGCCAGGTTCTATTTGGGGATGAGCGTTGCAGAGATTGCCGAAGCCGAGGGCGTGGGCCGGGTCCGTATCAGCAGCAGCATCCGGCGCGGCATACAGCGCCTGGTGGTGATTTTGGAAGGATGTCAAGGAAATTAAGGGAGCCAAAAGGGCAGATGCCGCGCGGCACCTGCCCTTTTCTTTTTTCGAGTGGCCGGCTGGTATAAGGGGATTGCTTTTCGTCATCAGATGGTGTATAGTTACATACAAGATGGTTAGTTACAGCTAATCAAAGCTGCGTCTGCAAGGAGGTGCGTATGAACTGGACACGAACCCTACTGGACGGTCTTGCTATGGCGGCCTACTTCAACCTGTTCGCCGCTGCGGTGGCACTGTATAACCCAAGGCTGCTGTTCCCCTGTTATCCGCCCGCCATCATCAAGGCAGCGAAAGAGCCGCTTACCGGGGCCGAAAATCGTTTTTACTGGCTTTGGATTTGCTTTGGGGAGCTGCTGCCCCTCCTGCTTTATGGCGCGGCCAGCGCTGTGGAAGGTGGGACAACGGGATTCTGGCCCCTGACCCTGACCGGGTATATCCAGTGGATGATGGTCAATTTCTGTGACCTGTTCTTTCTGGATTTCTGGCTGGTCCAGAAGAAGGCGAAAGCTCGTTTTATCATCCCGGGGACTGAAGGCCACCCCGGCTATGGCTTCAACACCTGGATGAAGGGCTACGCGCTGCCCGAGCACCTGCTCCAGTGGCCGTTTTTGATGTGTCCCATTCTTGCCGCTGCGCAGGCGGGGCTGGGGCTGTTGCTGCAAACATTGCGATAAGGAGGAAACAATCCCATGAAACAGAACGTTACCAAAATCCGCCTTGGCACCCACGGCGAGGACTACGGAAGCTGGATGTCCAACCCGGTCTTTTATATGGTGGGCGGGCTGCTGGCCTTGTCGGTGGTGCTGGCGGCACTGTCCGTTTGGGCGTTCCATCTCCTCTGGCTGGGCATCGTCTTTGGAATCGTGGCGGTGGCCCTTCTCGCGCTGCTGTGCTGGTGCGGTTGGATACGGAAACAGTACGCCTTCGGCGGCGGAGGCATGATGGAGCGGGTTCACCAGGTGGTTCTTTCTCATCTGGATTTTGATGGCAAGGGCACACTTCTGGAGGTGGGCTGCGGCTCCGGCGCGCTGTCCATCCGGGCCGCCCTCACTTGGCCGGCCGCCCAGGTGACCGGCATTGACTACTGGGGCGTGGCCTACGGCTACGGCCAGGCCATGTGCGAGAAAAACGCCGTCAGTGAAGGGGTGGCGGCCCAGTGCCGGTTCCAGCATGGGGACGCCAACAAACTGGACTTCCCCGATGAGAGCTTTGACGCCGTGGTGAGCAACTACGTCTATCATAATGTGATGGGCTCGGACAAGCGGGCGCTGCTGCGGGAGACCCTGCGGGTGCTGAAAAAGGGCGGCGTGTTCGCCCTCAACGATGACATGAAGCCCCGGATGTACGGGGATATGGAATCCTTCGCCCAGGAACTGCGGGACATGGGCTATCAGGATGTGAGGCTGATCGACACGGCCCGGGAGGCTTTCGGCTCCAAACGCCGGGCGGCTCTGATGATGCTGGGCGAATCCCGGATGCTGGTGGGGCGGAAGTGATGCTGCTGATTGAACTTGTGGTGTTGTGCGGTCTGTTTTGGGGCGCGTGCTGGCTAGGCACCGGCGGCGATTTCAAAAATCTCTATGGTTTCCGCTCCTACCCGGATGCAGTGCAAAACATCGTCCGCTCCCGCCCAGAATTAGCAGGGAAGATCCGTCAGCAAAGGCCGGCAATGACTTTTGTGGCCAATCTGCTTCTGTTCGCCATTCTTTTGTTCGGCCTGGGGCTGCTGACGCGACGGGAAGATTTCGCGGGAAACTTCCTGAATGCCCTGCTCTTAGGGCAGGGCTTCAACCTGTTCGACCTGGTGGTGATCGATCTCCTCTGGTGGCGGCACGCCAAGCGGGTGCGGTTCTCCGGCACGGAAAACCGGCCGGAATTGTACGCTGACCCGAGTAAGCACATTTCGTCTTTCCTGCGCGGCGTTGTGATGTTCCTGCTTGTTGCCATCCTCGATGGCTGGCTGCTCACCTGGATTTGAGAGAGGTTTCTATGATGCTTGCAGAATTTCGTCGGACTTATCCTGCGGTCGCCTACACGGTCAGCAGCGGGAAGCCATTTGTTTACCGCTACTACAAAAATCCCGGAGCCAAAGCCACGCTGGTGCTGCTCACCGGCGGCATCGGGCTTTCGGACCTGTTTTACAAGCACTTTGTCCGCTTTGCGCAGGATTTTTCGGTGCTGACCTTTGACTATCAGATTCCGTTTGCGGACAACGGTGAATTTGCCGACGCCGTGGCCGAACTGCTGCGCCATTTGGGGGAGAGGGTCTGGCTGGTGGGCCAGTCCCTGGGTGGTGTGGTGGCCCAGGTCATCGCCGTCCGCCACCCGGAGGTGGTGGAGGTGCTGGTGCTCTCCAACACCTGCTCGCTGTCCGGCAGCATGAGCGAAGAAGGGTATCGGGACCTGATGCAAATGGTCGAGAGCCAGCGAAAGTTTAAGAAGTGGCTGTTCGTCTTGCCCTTTTCCCTCATCAAGGGGATGATGCGGTGGGCGGTGCTGAAAATGAAAACAGACAACTTCACGGCGGCGGAAAAGGTCGCCATGGAGGAAATCTGCGACGCCATGCTGGAACTGCTCACCAAGCCCTACGAGGCTCACATGATCGACTTCCTTTGCGACGCGGAGCATTACTTCGGCATGACACAGGATGACTTTGCCCTCTGGAAGGGGCGGGTGCTGCTGATTCTGTCCGAGGACGATACCACCTTTACGCCGGCCTGCAAGCAGGACCTGATCGACCTGATGCCCAGCCCCACGGTGGTCACCCACCTGACCGGCGGGCACCTGGCGCTGATGGTGCGGCTGGAACAGTACGCGGATTTGGTGACGGGCTTTATAAAGACGCGAACGGAATGAAATAAACAATGTGTTCTTTTGGGATTCCTAGCTGATTCAGAAGAAGGCGAAGGCTCGTTTTATCATCCCGGGGACCGAGGAGGCCCCCCGGCTATGGGCTAAGGCTTAAATGAAGGGCTGTGCTCTGTCAGATAAAGACTGTTTTCCCACTTGACTATATGACAGTGTTCGATATATCATTACATTAGTAATGGCTAACCTATACTGGAGGTGAAGATAGATCATGACACACGGAAGCCATTATCTTGACAAATTATATAATGACCTTATAACAAATTCACCACAGACAATTTCGATAGATATTCCGTCTGATATGGGGAACGGGCGAATTGCTCAAACAAAAATCAAGCACGGAGTGATTCTTTCGGACTGGCAAATGTGTTACCGGTCTGACATGAATGTACAGGGACCTGTCAGTAAGGAGTATATGCAAATTATTTTCTGCCTGAATGATGGAATTTCCTGGGGTATCATGGATGAACGGCGTTCTGTGACGATTCAAAAAAATGAATCCTGTATTTATGCCGGACATGAAGGAACAGAATATATTTGCTACAAAAAGGATAGCAATTTCTTGTTCAAGAGCATCAAAATTCCAATCTCCTATTTCTCCAGGCTTCTATCGGATTATTTTGACGGGCAGGAAGTAACTGCCTATGAGAAAAAACTTCTAAACGGGATTTCAAAAGTTCCAGTGACGCCTATTATGGAGCAAATTTTAGCCGAGACAAGCCGTTTCACCCAATATCGTGGCGGGCTGGGATATTTGTATCTGGACGGGAAACTGCTGGAACTGCTGTCGATTTATTTGGGCGAAGTGCTGGAACTGGACATCTTAATGGGCAAAAACATTTCTATGTCCCGCACTGAGCGAACAGCCATTATGGAAGCCAAGCGAATTATAGACAGCCAGCTTGCATTTGCTCCTTCCTGTGAAGAATTATCCCGTATGGTACACTTAAGCATGACGAAGCTGACACGCGGGTTCTCATCATTCTACGGTATGCCAATCCATCAATATATTATTGAGCAGCGTTTGGCGCAGGCGGCACAGTTACTTTTAGAAGGGGACTGGAATGTAAGCGAGGTTGCCGCAATCGTTGGATATGGAAAAGCCTGCAATTTTGCTGCCGCATTCAAAAAAAGATACGGTGTAGCTCCAAAAAATTACCGGGAAAGTATGTTTGATAACACAAAAAATAAAGGTTGACTGATTTTGGGTCAAAACGGGCAGGTTTTGGGTTGAATCGGTCTGAGATAATTGATATTCTATGTGGTGTGGTTAGAATTTACTAACCGCACCGCATTTTTATTTTGCAACGAAATGAGGAGGCATCAGCATGAAACAAAAGTTGAATGCGAAAGACTTTATTCTCATCGGCGTTCTGACTGCTCTCATGTGGATCATCTGCATGATTATCAGCACCATTATGAGTGTGGCCGGTCCGGTGACCAATGTGTTTTACCCGTCCGTTGTTGCGATTCCCAATGGCATCGTAATGATGCTCCTTCTGGCCAAGGTACCGAAAAAGGGCGTTTTTACCATCTGCGCTGCAATTCAGGCGATCCTGTTCCTGTTAGTGGGCGCATTCTGGTTTATTCCCATTGGCCTTGTAATTGGCGGTGTAATCTGTGACTTCTTGGTTATGGGCCGGAAAGAGATTACGATGAAATCCATGATGGTCGCCTATGCGTTGTTCAGCGCTATTTTTGCTTTCAGCGCAATCTGCCCCATCAAATTCCTTCAGAGCGCCTTTGTCGGGGCTATGGAGAAGAACAACATCGCGCAGGAGTACATTGATGGAATGTTGAATATTACTTCCGTTCCCATGCTGGTCGTCATTGTTGCGGCTGGCCTGGTCGGTGGATTGATTGGCGGACTGATCGGACAAAAAGCGTTGAAGAAGCACTTTATCAAGGCTGGACTCGTTTCAGTAAAATAACAGGATCAGCCCCCCAAAATGCATCAGACAAACGCATGCAAGCGGGCTGCCTGATTTCAAAGCGCGGGGCTAATGTAGTCCTGCGCTTTGATTTTATAGGGAGGCATTGGAATGGAAGAAGCACAAATCAAACAAATAATTGAGCGGCAGCCCCTCCACGGGTCTGCACTCCTGGACCCACGCTGCAAAATTCTTCTCCTGGTCTGCATCGGTTTTGTCAGTTACTTTTTGGCCGGAGAAGTTGTCAGCCTTGCGCTCATGCTGGTTTATGGGGCGTTTATCGCTTTAGGCAATGGCGGAAAATGGGCGGTGAAGATGATAGTGACCTATATTATTGTAGCCTATCTCAACGCTCTGCTCCGTTATGTGCAAGTGCCGGTTTTGAGCGTGATTATGAGCGTATTTGGTGTGACGGTCCTGAAATTGATCCCCATCGTAATGATGGGACTTTGGATATTGCGGACCACCTACATGGACGATCTGATGGTAGCCCTCCAAAGGATGAAGTTGCCACAGGCGGTCACAATCCCTCTTGTGGTCATGTTCCGCTATATCCCCACTTTAAGGATTGAATATCGGCAAATCCGCAGCACGATGGATATTCGCGGTATCAGCGATACCCTCTGGAAACGGGTATCCCATCCATTGGCAACGATAGAGTATATTTTGATACCGCTGCTGATGCGGTGCCTGAAGGTCACGGATGAACTGGCGGCATCCGGCACAACACGCGGTCTGGAACTGGAATGCAAACGATATGCGCTGCGTCCGATTCGCTTTTCGTGGCCGGAAATCGTGGTATCTCTCTTGGGCATCCTTTTTTTGGCTGGACTTCTCATTATTGACCAGACCAAAATCGGGGAAATTATTTTGTGGAGGGTGTAACGGTGATCTCATTTCAGAATTTCAGTTTTCGCTATGAGGAAAGCCAGGATTTTACCCTCCGTGGCATTGATATGACCGTACAGACCGGCGAGTTTATCCTTCTGACCGGGCGAAGCGGCTGTGGCAAGACAACACTGATCCGTTCGCTTAATGGTCTGATCCCGCACTTTTACCCCGGAGAAATTCAGGGTGATCTTGTGATGGACGGGCGCTCACTCCTGGAGATGAAACCATCACAGCTGGCTGGGCAGGTAGGAACTGTATTCCAGGACCCGCGTTCTCAGTTTTTTATGACAGATACTACACGGGAACTGGCCTTTGGATGTGAAAACATGGGCCTTCCCCGTGAAGAAACGATTGGACGAATCGCAAAGGCGGCCAAAGATTTGGAATTGGTGGACTACTTGAACAGGAGTATTTTCGCCCTGTCCAGCGGGGAAAAACAGCAGATTGCCATTGGCTCGGTTTACGCTCTCTCACCCAAAGTCTACATTTTTGATGAGCCATCCGCCAATTTGGATTATGCGGCAACCAAACGGCTGGCCGAAATCATGGGAAAACTGAAGCAGGACGGATATACCATCTTTGTAGTAGAACATCGCTTTTATTACCTGCGGGATTTGATTGACCGTGTATTTCTCATTCAGGATGGAAAGGTTGAAAGGGAATTTACCAGAGAACAGTTCTGCACGCTGCCTGAGAAAACCCGCATTTCCTACGGCCTGCGGACAGTGTATCCAGAACGAGATGCGAAAAACTATCAAGAAAAGAAACGTCTTTCCGATAATAAGCACCTGTTGACGGTGCAGGATTTGGCGTTCTCTTATAAGAAAGGGCCTGCTGTATTCCAGAATGTCAGCTTTGAAGCTCATGCGGGAGATGTCATTGGGATTCTCGGTCACAATGGCGCGGGGAAGACAACGCTTTTGTCGATTTTGACCGGCCTCTTAAAACAGCGGCAAGGGGAAATCAGCTTTGACGGAAAGAAACTCACACCCCGTCAGCGGCGCGCTCTGTCTTACCTGGTGATGCAGGATACAGACTATCAGCTCTTTGCCAGCAGCGTGGAAGAAGAACTGTCTCTTGGAATAAAGGACGATTGCAAAGAAAAAGTAGACGCCACATTGGATGCTTTGGAGCTTTCAGAGTATCGGGAGCGCCACCCGGCTTCTCTCTCAGGTGGTCAAAAACAACGGGTCACCATCGGTGCCGCCATCGTAAAAGATAGCCCGGTGATTTACTTCGATGAGCCTACCAGTGGTTTGGATTATGATTCGATGGTGCGCGTCAGCAATCTGATTGAACAGCTTTCAAATTCCGGGGTGATTGTTTTTGTGGTATCCCATGATTTTGAGTTCATTGTCCGTACCTGTACGGAAGTGGTTCAGCTGGATGACCACGGGGCCATTCAAAATCACAGGCTTTCACCTGAGATTTTGAAAACCCTTTCTGAAAAGTATTTTAACTGATGGGAGGTTAGACTTATGTTTCAAAAAGTGTTTGAGTACGCAGGGCCTCACAAAAAAGGGCTCTATGCGGCCACGGCAGTGGTGTTGGTCAGCGTTCTAATGGGTGTTCTTCCCTTCGTGCTGGCTTACCAGGTGATCGCGCCGCTGGTCATGGGGGAGGCAATCAACGCTTCTTTTATCATCCTGCGAGTAGTGTTGGTGCTGGTATGCCTGGTGCTGCAAGCTGTTCTCTATGGCTGGGGGTTGAACATCTCCCATAAGGCGGCGTATGATACCCTGCTCCGTCTGCGGACTGCGCTGCAAAAGCGCTTTGAAAAGCTGCCGCTGGGTGTAATCCAGGATAAAGGCACCGGCACAGTCAAAAAGCTGTTTGTGGATGATGTGGACAGTTTGGAGGTTCTGCTGGCCCACTCTATGCCAGAGGGGATCGCAAACTTGATGATTCCCGTTGCAGTTTATGTTGCAATGTTTTTTGTGGACTGGAAACTGGCGCTTTTGTCCCTGGCATCTATCCCCATCAGCCTGATTGCCATGATGACGATGTATTCTGTCGGCATGAAGAAAATGGGCCCTTACTACATGGCCGGGCAGAAGATGAACAATACCATCATTGAGTACATTAACGGGATGGAGGTCGTCAAGGTATTTAACAAAGACGCCGACTCCTATGAACGGTTCCGCAAGGATGTGTCCGATTATAGGGATTATACTCTGGCATGGTACAAGGCCGCATGGCCCTGGATGGCGATTTACAGCTGTTTGCTGCCCTGCACCATTATTCTGACTCTGCCGCTGGGGGCCTGGTTTGTTCTTTCCGGCTGGTCGGCTTTGCCGGATTTGATTTTGGTATTATGCCTTTCCCTGAGTATCGGTATGCCGCTGCTCAAATCTCTTGGGTTCCTGCCTACCATGCCTCAGCTTAACTACAAGATTTCTGCGCTGGAGCAAGTCTTGGATGCGCCGGAACTTCAGCAGACCAGCGATGAATTTCATGGAAAAGATGACACCATTACCTATGACCATGTTACTTTCGCCTATCAGACAATGCAGCCTGGCCCGGACGGGAAGCCTGCAATGATTGAGGATGAGGTTCTCCACGACATTTCCTTTACCGCAAAAGCCGGACAGAAAACAGCCCTTGTGGGTGAGTCCGGTTCCGGCAAGAGTACCCTTGCCAAACTGTTGATTCACTATTACGACCCGCAAAAGGGCAGTATTTCCATCGGCGGGCAGAAACTATGCGATATGAGTCTGGAGGCATTGAACAGCCGCATTTCTTATGTGGCGCAGGATCAATACCTGTTCAATACCTCTCTGCTGGAGAATATCCGGCTCGGCCGGCTGAATGCAACGGATGAAGAAGTATTGGAGGCAGCTAAGAAGGCCCAATGTATGGAGTTCCTAGAGAAACTACCCCAAGGCATTCGCTCTATGGCGGGCGATGCCGGAAAAATGCTTTCCGGCGGCCAGCGCCAGCGTATTTCTTTGGCGCGCGCAATCTTAAAAGATGCTCCCATTGTCGTGCTTGACGAGGCGACCGCCTACGCTGACCCCGAGAATGAGGAAAAAATGGAGGCTGCCATTGCAGAGCTGGTGAAGGGCAAGACCCTGGTTGTCATTGCTCATAAGCTGCCCGCAATTATGAACGCTGACCAGATATGCGTTATGGATCATGGCAATCTGGTGGCCACCGGAAAGCATCTGGAATTGATTCAGTCCTGCCCTGAATATCAAAAATTGTGGAAGGCTGCACAGGATAGCGCCGAATGGAAAGTACATACTGCAAAGGAGGGGAAATAAATGTTTGCACTGTTTTCGAGAATTTTGAAACTCTCCGGCCGTTATAAGGGGCGCATCCAGGGCGCATTTGTCTGCGCGTTTTTGGAGTCTATCCTGTCTAAGATGCCGATTTTTCTGGCCTTTGTGGTGCTGAGCGGATTTGCAGCCGGAACACTGACCGGGCAGACCTGCTTATATGTAGGGATCGGCCTTGTTGCGGCGGTACTGGTACAGATGCTTGTTCACTATCTCAGTGACAGCCTGCAAAGCGCAGCAGGATATTTGATGTTTGCGGATAAGCGCATGGAACTGGGCGGCCATCTGCGAAAACTGCCAATGGGTTATTTTACATCGGGGAACATCGGCAAAATCAGTTCTGTCCTTAGTACCGATATGGTTTTCATTGAAGAAGTCGCCATGAGTACGCTGGGCAATATGATGAGTTATTTGCTGTCCTCTTTGGTTCTCCTGGCTTTTATGTTTTATTTGAACTGGCAGCTCGGTTTGATTGCTGCGGCGGTAACCATTTTGGCATGGCTGGTATCCAAGGGGATGAACAAGGTCTCCCTGCGGGAAGCGGCAGGCCGCCAGGAGCAAAGCGAACGGCTGACGGATGCGGTTCTGTCCTTTGTGGAAGGTATTGGCGTTATCAAGAGCTATAACCTGCTGGGCGAAAAGTCGGAGGAACTGACCGGAAATTTCAAACGGTCCAGAAATACATCTCTTGCGTTTGAGCGGAAAATGACGCCGTGGACTGTGGGCCTGAATATTCTCTACAGGATTGGCATTGCGGCAATCTTCGGTTTGGCCATTGTGCTGGAACAGAGCGGCGCGCTCTCCCTGGCCTATGTGTTGGGCGTTCTGCTGTTTGTATTTGACCTTTTTGGCCCACTGAAGGCGCTCTATGGAGAGGCATCCCGTCTGACTGTAATGAACGCCGCACTGGACCGCATTGAGGCAGTACTGGATGAACCGGAACTTCCTGATACCGGCAAGCAGCACCTTCCGGCCAAGGCACAGCCAGGACAGCCGGAAGTGCAGTTTCATGATGTTACCTTTGCTTATCAGGAGAAAGAAGTTCTGCATCATATCAGCTTTTCCATGCAGAAAAATTCCATGACAGCTTTGGTTGGGCCTTCTGGCGGAGGAAAATCCACGATTGCAAACTTGCTTGCCCGGCTGTGGGATGTGAAATCCGGCAGTGTGACCGTCAGAGGAGTAGATATTCGGAATGCGCCGTTGTCGGAGCTGATGGATCAAATCAGCATGGTATTTCAGCGTGTGTATTTGTTCCAGGACACAATCTATAACAATATCAGCATGGGGAAACCGGATGCCACGGAGGAGGAAGTCTACGAAGCTGCAAGGAAAGCCCGCTGCTATGATTTCATCATGGCCTTACCTGACGGGTTTCAGACGATGGTGGGCGAAGGCGGCGCTACCCTCTCTGGCGGTGAGAAACAGCGGATTTCTATTGCCCGCTGCATCTTGAAAGACGCTCCCATCGTTATTTTGGATGAAGCGACTGCCAGTGTAGATACTGATAACGAGAGTTACATCCAGGAAGCTATTTCTGAACTGGTCAAAGGAAAGACTCTGCTTGTCATTGCCCACCGGCTGAATACCATCCAGAATGCCGATCAGATTTTGGTCATTAGTAACGGCCAAATCGCGCAGCAAGGTACCCATGAGGAACTTTTGGGGCAGCCCGGTATCTATCAGGACTTTGTTAATATCCGAAAAAATGCTGCTGGATGGAGCTTGGCATAAATCTAAGATATGTCACAAAACGAAGCCACTTTAAGAATGATAGAATGTGCAAAGTACGGTTTTTCTAAAAGATATATGTCTCCTGCAATTGTGATTTTGAAACAGGTAAAAAATGCATTGTCGCATCAGAAACCTTCTTTGCACCATACCCCCGCTGTTAGGAGGTAAATATGAAACTTCATGCATCCGGGGAGGACTACCTGGAAGCCATCCTTGTTATCCAAAAGCAGAAGGGAATGGTCCGCTCTATAGATGTGGTGCGGCACCTGAACCTCTCAAAGCCCAGTGTAAGCCATGCGGTTTCCCTTCTGCAGACCGGAGGCTTCCTCACGGTGGACGAAGATCATTTCCTTCACCTGACCGATTTGGGAAGGGAGATTGCAGAAAAAATCTACGAGCGCCACTGCTTTTTCACCAAGCACCTGATTGAAATAGGCGTTGACCCTAAAACTGCGGAGGCCGACGCCTGCCGCATCGAGCACGTTATCAGTGCGGAGACATTCGAGAGGCTGAAAGAGGCGGCCGCTCATGAGTAACCAGCGTATACCTGCCCTTACGACAGGCACCGAGACCGTTGTAAAAAGGGCGTTCTAAGCTAACCTCCCACACGGAGAAGCGGCGGTCTTGAGAAATCAAGGCCGCCGCTTCTCTTATGCTGTTTGCCGATAGATAGAATAGAGTGATGATACTTATGGAAGTAAATTTGCGGGAACTATATCCCGACATATATCAGAAAGATGTTCACGTCGATATACCGAGCGAAATCATGGAGGTGATAAGCGCCGCCCAGCGGGCAGACATCGCGTATGAACGCCAGATGTACCGCTATAACGCCCATTATTCTTTGGACATACAGGACGGTCTGGAACATGAGACGCTTGGCTTTTCCCTGACCCCGGAAGCTGTGGTGGAACAGAAGCAGCAGAGGGAATGGCTGCTGTGTGCCGTAATGTCGCTGCCTCCGGCGCAGGCACGGCGGCTCTATGCCAGGTTCTACTTGGGAATGAGCGTTGCAGAGATTGCCGAGGCCGAGGGCGTGGGGCGGGTCCGTATCAGCAGCAGCATCCGGCGTGGCATACAACGCCTGATGGTGATTTTGGAAGGATGGCAAGGAAACTAAGAAAGTCAAAAGAGCAGATGCTGTGCGGCATCTGCCTTTTCTATTTTATTGTATCATGAAAATTTGAAAACCAAATGGAGCATTTTCAATCTATACAGAGTGGCAAACACCGATTGGTATATGATAGTATAACGGATGTGAAAATTTGCCCATATTTTTAGGCGAAGAGTTAGCAAATCCTAACTTCAGAAGGAGGACTAAAAATGGAAGCGAAGAATAAAAAGCTCCAAGCAAAAGACCTCATCAATGTTGGAGTATTTACTGTCATCTACTTTGTTATTTTCTTTGTTGGCATGATGTTGGGATATATTCCCATTTTCATTCCGCTGCTGGGACTGGTGTGTCCTATACTATGTGGGATTCCATTTATGCTATATTTAACAAAAGTCAAAAAATTTGGCATGGTTTCATTGACAGGTATTATATTGGGACTAATCAATGTGCTGATAGGAGCAGGCGTACTGGTGCTGATTTTTGGTGTCATTTTTGGCATTTTAGGAGATCTGGTCCTAAAGGCTGGAAAGTATCAAAGCTGGAAATGTACACTTCTGGGAAATGGCGTGTTTTCACTGTGGATTATGGGATACGTAAGTCGAATGTTTCTTACCCGTACTGAATTTTTTGCATTCCTCGAAAGCAACTATGGCGCTGAGTATACAGCCACTCTTGCTTCCTATACACCCAACTGGATGTTCCCTGTGTTGTTTGTGGTAACTTTCATTGGTGGTATTTTGGGCGCACTGCTCGGAAAAGCGGTATTAAAGAAACATTTTGAAAAAGCGGGGATTGCCTAAATGAGTGCCGCAGAAGAATTGAAATTTGAACACAATTCTTTGATCCCGGTTGACCCACGAACAAAAATATTTTTAACGGTCACAGTCAGCACAATCACGATGGCAGGTGGTACAGGAGGCATCATGAATGTAATCCGGCCATGCTTGGTAGCCTTGCCGGTGATCCTGTTGCTGCTGTCACAAAGATGGAAAGCGGCAATAAGATTTTCTGTTACATACATGGTTCTCTATGGGCTGGAAATTGCAGTTATTCCTATGCTTACAGGAATATGGAATTTTATCTTGAATGCTGCCAGTGGAATCTACACGCATATGCTTCCAGGGTTTGTAATGGGTTATTACTTGATTTCCACAACAACTGTCAGCGAGTTTGTAGCAGCTATGGAGCGGCTCCGTGTGTCACAGAAAATTGTGATTCCAATTTCTGTGGTTTTTCGCTTTTTCCCTACAGTTAAAGAAGAATATGCCGCCATTCGTGATGCTATGAAGATGAGAGGTATCACAACGTTCCGAAGCCCAATCAAAATGCTGGAATACCGCATGGTTCCGTTGATGATTTCAGTTGCAAAAATTGGCGAGGAATTGTCTGCGGCTGCGCTGACAAGAGGACTTGGCTCACCATGTAAACGTACAAATATTTGCAAAATAGGATTTGGACTGTTGGACATCCTTTTTATTCTGGTGGCTGTCCTTGGTTGGGTGAGCTTTTTTCTGAAATAAGGGAGGACACCTGTGATTGAGCTGAAAGAAATCAACTTTCGCTATACTGGAGGAGAAAATACAGGTGGATTGGAACATATCAACCTTGTAATTCCAGATGGTCAGATCGTACTTCTCTGCGGGGAGTCGGGTTGCGGAAAAACAACTCTTACACGGCTGGTAAATGGTCTGATTCCCAATTACTATGAGGGCGAGCTGAGCGGTGAAGTCTTGCTGGATGGAAAAAACATCAGCTCTCTTCCCCTCTATGAAACCGCAAAATATGTAGGGAGCGTATTTCAAAATCCCCGCACGCAGTTTTTTACTGTAGATTCTACCAGTGAACTGGCATTTGGCTGCGAGAATCAAGGACTCCCTGAAGAAGAAATCGTTCAGCGGGTCAAAGCAACAGCAAGAGAGTTTGGAATTGACGATTTAATGGGCAAAAACATCTTTTCACTGTCAGGCGGAGAAAAGCAGAAAATTGCCTGTGCCTCTGTGTCTACCAGTGATCCGCCTATCATTGTTCTGGATGAGCCATCTTCGAATTTGGACATTGCGGCTACCGAAGATTTACGCCGCATGATTCAAGTATGGAAAGAACAAGGAAAAACCGTTGTGATCGCAGAACATCGTCTCTATTATCTGAAGGGGCTGATAGATCGTGTTCTCTATTTGAAGGACGGGAAGATTGAAAAGGATTATCCAGCTTCAGCGGCTCTCAATCGGTCTGTGATGGAACAGGTGGAAATGGGCTTGCGGCCTTTTGACCTTAGCGCGTTTCCTGTAACAGCACATCCGACTGCCAGCGGAGGGGTTATCGAATGTGAGAACTTCCATTTCGCTTACGCAAAGCAAAGAGATGCCCTTGACATTGACAGCCTGACATTACCGCAAACAGGTGTCATTGCGGTCATTGGCCACAATGGAGCGGGAAAATCCACCCTGGCACGCTGCCTCTGCGGATTGGAAAAGCATTGCAAAGGCATTGTGAAACTGGATGGAAAACAGTATAATAGGAAGCAAAGACTATCCCTGTGCTATATGGTCATGCAGGATGTCAATCATCAGTTGTTTACCGAGAGTACCGAGGAAGAAATGATGGTCAGCATGGCAAAGCCAGACGCTGCTTATGCGGACGAAACACTCAACCAACTGGATTTGCTGCAGTTTAAGGAACGTCATCCAATGTCGCTTTCAGGCGGGCAGAAGCAAAGAGTAGCGATTGCTACAGCCCTTGTTTCTGAACGCAAAATTCTGGTGTTTGATGAACCGACCAGCGGGTTGGATTTGAAGCATATGAAAGAGGTAGTCAGAGAATTATTGACAATCCAGGGTACGGGGAAAACTTCCCTGGTCATCACCCATGACTATGAACTGATTATAAGTTGTTGCAGTTATGTTCTGCACTTGGAACATGGCAGAGTCGAGGAACAGTATCCATTGGATGCTGTTGGTGTGCAGAGGCTAAAAGCCTTTTTCGGCCAGAATGAGGTGACGGCAAGTTGAACAGGAACGATGAATTTTTTGCACAGCAGCATTTACATTTGATTTGCCGTGATGAATCCTGCTCAGTCTACCAGATGAAAAACGGGACAGGCGACGGCACCGTTACTTTTTACGAGGTATATCCTGGCATCGGAGTCATGTACAACGACTTTCATATGGCCAGCTGCCCGGCGCGCCACTTTGACAATGCGCGGAATATTGGTATCCACCATTGCAGGGAGGGCCGTATTGAGTGGCAGGTAAGCGGTGGGGCCTATTTGTATCTTGCATCGGGCGATATTATGCTGGAAAGTTCGGCAACAGAAAATAAGCGCTGCAGTTTTCCCATAAGCCATTATCACGGAATCACAATCACCATCTCTGTTGAAGAAGCGATGGCGGGAATAAGCGATTTGCTTGCGTTATTTTCCATTGACCTGGAGCAAGTGGAAAAGCAATTCGCTCTGCATACACGGCCATTTATTATGCACGGGGACTCTGTGCCCGACCATGTGATCTCGGAGTTATACCGGGTGCCAGAGAATATCCGCCTGGAATATCTCAGGGTAAAAGTTCTGGAGCTGTTGGTCACATTGAGAACGGTTGACCCAACGGTTTTAGGGGTGGAGCGCCCCTATTTTTACAAGTCGCAGGTGGAAAAAGTAAAGGCTATCATGGCCTTTATGACAAGAGAGCCGGAGCGGCATTTTACAATGGAAGAACTGTCCGAAAGGTTTGATATTTCGACTTCTGCCCTGAAACAATGCTTTAAGGGCGTGTATGGTACGGCGATCTATACCTATATGCGAAACTATCGCATGGATTTGGCAGCATCTCTCCTGACACAGACGAACGAACCTATAACGGTCATTGCCGGAAAGGTAGGCTATTCCAATACAAGCAAATTTTCTGAGGCTTTCAAAAAAGTAAAGGGCAAAACGCCATTGGAATATCGAAAAATAAAAATCTAAATGGAGCAAAATACAGCCGCACAGAGTGGCAGGTGAAGAAAACACTTGTCATAATAGGAGAGTATCAAGGTGATTGGTACTCTCTTATTATTTTGGTTTGGGAGGAAAAAATGAAGCAGAAAAGCTGGATTTCGATTGTGTTTTCCTTCGCTTCACAATGCCGGGGCAAGATAGAGCTGTCGGTTGTGTGCGCAATCATCAGCGTGGCGGCAGGGTTGGTGCCTTATTGGAGCGTTTACCAGGTCATTACGCTCTTTATCGGAGGATCGCCTGAAATGGCGGTGGTTTGGAAATGGTGCTGGATTGGACTGGGCGCTTATGCAGTGCGCTTTCTCTTGTATGGGATCTCAACAAGTTTGTCACACATATCCGCTTACACCATTTTGGAGAATATTCGCCTGGCTCTTGCCCAGCGTCTGATGAAGGCCCCCTTGGGGACGGTCATGGGCGAATCTGTAGGAAAACTGAAAAGCGTATTGGTTGACCGGGTGGAAACCATTGAGCTGCCCCTGGCCCATATGATTCCAGAGTGCAGTTCCAATTTACTGCTGTCGGCGGCTGTTTTTATCTATTTGGCCTGTATTGACTGGCGGATGGCCCTGGCTATGCTGGTGACGATTCCATTTGCTCTTGTTGCCTTTGCTGCGATGATGAAAAATTTCAACAAGCTCTATGCCGACTACATGGAATCCAGCAATTACGTCAATGGGGTCATTGTAGAGTATGTAGAGGGCATCGAGGTCATCAAAGCCTTCAATCAGTCCTCCAGTTCCTATGAGAAGTTTGCCAAAGCTGTCCAATCCTTTAAGGATTACACCCTCAAGTGGTATCAGAGCAGCTGGAAAGGGATGAATTTCATTACCGCGGTACTTCCCTCAACCTTTTTGGGAACGCTTCCCGTTGGAATGTACCTGTATTGGAAAGGGACCCTTGCGCCTCAGGACCTTGTGATCTGCCTGATTCTCTCTCTGGGCATTGTGGGGCCTTTGATGAACTTCACTACCTATATCAACGAAACAAAGGAAATCGAATATGCCGTGCATGATGTAGACAAACTGCTTCATGCGGAAGAACTGCCGGATATCGGCAGCCCGGCAGAGATTCAATCAAAGGAAATTGTGCTGCACAACGTCTCTTTCTCTTACGATAAAGAGAGCGGCAAACAGGCCCTTTCCCATGTTGACTTAAAAATCCCGGAAGGTAAATTTACCGCGCTTGTGGGTCCGTCTGGTGGAGGTAAGTCCACCATTGCCAGGCTGATTGCCCGTTTCTGGGATGTAGACGGCGGGAAAATCACCATCGGCGGCACGGATATTCGGAATATGCCGCTGTCCCAGCTTACGGACCTTGTCAGCTTTGTTACGCAGGACAATTTTCTGTTCAACTGCTCCATCAAGGAAAACATCCGGTTGGGCAATCCAAAGGCGTCGGACGAAGAAGTCTATGCGGCCGCAAAAGCAGCTTGCTGCGACACATTTATCCGGGAACTGGAGCATGGTTATGATACGGCGGCCGGAGATGCCGGCAACCGTCTGTCCGGTGGCGAAAAGCAGCGCATTTCCATTGCCCGTATGATATTGAAGAACGCCCCCATCGTTATTTTGGACGAGGCTACCGCCTTCACCGATCAGGAAAACGAGGAAAAAATTCAGAAGTCTATTGCAGCCCTGACAAAAGGCAAAACGCTGCTGGTGATCGCACACCGTCTGTCCACCATCAAAAACGCCGACCAAATCATTGTTTTGCAAAACGGACAGGTAGAGAATATCGGTACACATCAGCAGCTTTTGGATGGAGATTCCCTCTATCGGGATATGTGGCAAGCGCATATCGGCGCGCAGAACTGGTCGGCCAGTTCCGGGAAAGGGGGCAACTGATATGTTCCGTATTGTGAACCGGCTGATCCGCTGGACAGGTCGTTATCAGCAGCGCATTTACATCGGATTCATCTACGCTTTTATCCATAGCATTTTTACGGCTGTCCCCATTATGCTGGCCGCGAAGGGACTCAGCGCCGTGCTGAATGATTTCAATGGTATCAAGCCATTGGAGAGCCGCGACATCTGGCTCATGCTGGGAGCCATGATCGTGGCGGTATTGGGCAGATACCTGTTCTCTTATCTTCGCGCCATCACACAGGAAAGTGTTGGCTATGAAGCCACCGCCGATGAGCGGATACGGCTGGGCGATATTCTGAAACGGGTGTCTCTGGGCTTCTTCCATAAGAACAACATGGGAGAGTTGACCGCGGCGGTGACCACAGACCTCTCATTTATGGAGATGTATGCCATGAATATGGTCAACACTGTGGTCAACGGCTACATCACCGTCATCGTTTTGATTCTGTTTTTGGCATTTTACAGCTTTCTTGCTGGTGGGATAGCCTTGGCTGGCGTCCTTTTGTCTGCTCTGTTCCTCCATCTGCTGGAGGCCCGCAGCCGTCAGAACGCTCCTGTTCACCAAAAAGCGCAGGATGATATGGTGGAAAGCACAATCGAATACCTGCGTGGTATGCAGGTGGTGAAAGCCTTTAAGCAGGAAGGGGTGTCCATTGCCGGTATTCGCAAGGCGTACAACGACAGCAAGAATATCAACATCAAAATCGAAGTAGAGTATATGCCATTCAACTGCCTGCATCTGTTTTCACTGAAGGCAGCTTCAATGGCCATTGTCGCCGCGGCCGCGCTGTTGACCTATCAAGGCAGCCTGGAACTTCCCACCATGCTTATGCTGGATATGTTTTCCTTTATGATTTTTGGCAGCGTAGAAACCATGAACAATGCCGCTCACGTCCTGGAAATCATTGATGCTACGCTTGATAAACTGGACAACATTGAACGCGCCGACATCATTGACAAGGATGGAAAGGATATTCCTTTGCAGAACACGGACATCGCGTTTCGCAATGTAACTTTCTCCTACGATAAAGTGCCGGTCCTGCAGAATATCAGCTTCTCCATCCCCCAGGGCAGCACCACGGCTATCGTGGGTCCATCCGGCAGCGGCAAGACCACCATCTGCAACCTGATTGCCCGTTTCTACGATGTGGACAGCGGTGCGATTACAGTGGGCGGCGAGAATGTTCAGAACATGACCTGTGACAGCCTTCTTCGCAATATTTCTATGGTCTTTCAGAAGGTCTATTTGTTCCATGATACCATTGAGAATAATATCCGGTTTGGAAACCCTCGTGCAACACAGGAGGAAATCATAGAGGCAGCCCAAAAGGCCCGGTGCCACGACTTCATTATGTCACTGCCGAAAGGTTATCAGACCGTGGTCGGAGAGGGCGGTTCTACCTTATCCGGCGGCGAAAAGCAGCGCATTTCGATTGCCCGCGCCATCTTAAAAAACGCCAGCATTGTCATTCTTGACGAGGCGACCGCAAGCATTGACCCTGAAAATGAACATCTGATCCAGCAGGCCATCAGCGAGTTGACCATTGGAAAGACGGTCATTGTCATTGCCCACCGCCTGGCAACCATCGAACACGCCGACCAGATTCTGGTAGTAGACAAGGGGCAAATTGTTCAAAGCGGAACACACCGGCAGCTTGTCCAGCAGGAAGGTCTTTACCGGCGATTCATCACCATCCGTGAACAGGCTGAGGGGTGGAGCATCTAAAAAAGTTCGAGCGTTGTATCAATAACCAGCGTATACCTGCCCTTACGACAGGCACCGAGACCGTTGTAAAAAGGGCGTTCTAAGCTAACCTCCCACACGGAGAAGCGGCGGTCTTGAGAAATCAAGGCCGCCGCTTCTCTTATGCTGTTTGCCG
>DSTMR04002__coassemble_759_pt1 | contig 40815 bp, 37 predicted proteins | sample DSTMR04002__metabat2_low_PE_045 | metagenome-assembled genome bin DSTMR04002 | reverse complement strand
TCGCTACCTCCACCTTGGCAAGGTGGCGCTCTACCAGATGAGCTACGGCCGCATATGGTGCCTCCGATCGGAATCGAACCAATGACACGGGGATTTTCAGTCCCCTGCTCTACCAACTGAGCTACAGAGGCATAATGGCGACCCGGATCGGGCTCGAACCGACGACCCCCAGCGTGACAGGCTGGTGCTCTAACCAACTGAGCTACCGGGCCACATGGTGGAAGTTAACGGGCTCGAACCGCTGACCCTCTGCTTGTAAGGCAGATGCTCTCCCAGCTGAGCTAAACTTCCACAAGATGGAGCGGCCGACGAGGCTCGAACTCGCTACCTCCACCTTGGCAAGGTGGCGCTCTACCAGATGAGCTACGGCCGCACATTCCATGTGGTGCGCCGGCCTCGCTTGACCGGCGACGAAGCATATTATACCTGACTTTGGCCTTCTTGTCAACACATAATTCTGCATTTTCTGCAAAAATACAATTTGCATTGCATTATCACGCGAAACAATGTATAATAAAACTTGGCTGGCAGGGTCAGGGACCCTGCTGAGGGAATGGAACCATCGTTTTTGAATCGTATATAAAGGAGTTTTCGCCATGTACAGGATCACACAAAAGGTCGCCTTGAACCCGACCGTGACCAAGCTCAGCATCGAGGCGCCCCTGATCGCCCGCAAGGCGCAGCCGGGGCAGTTCATCATCGTCCGCCCGCTGGAGGACAGCGAGCGCATCCCCCTGACCATTGCCGGCTACGACCGGCAGGCCGGCACGGTGGATATCATCTTCCAGATCGTGGGCGATACCACCATCGAGCTGAACTCCCTGAACGTGGGCGACGAAGTCCACGATTTTGTCGGGCCTCTGGGCCGCCCCACCGAGATTGCGGGCCTGAAAAAGGTCTGCGTGGTGGGCGGCGGCGTGGGCTGCGCCATCGCCCTGCCCATCGCCCGCAAGCTGCATGAGGAGGGCTGTGTGGTCCACAGCGTCATCGGCTTCCGCAACAAAGACCTGCTGATCCTGGAGGACGACTTTGCCGCCTGCAGCGACGAGCTGCGGGTCATGACCGACGACGGCAGCTACGGCCAGAAGGGCGTCGTCACCGCCGCGCTGGAGGAGCTGATCGCCGCCGGCAACCAGTACGACGAGGTCATCACCATCGGCCCGCTCATCATGATGAAGTTTGTGGTCAAGACCTGCCAGAAGTACCACATCAAGAGCGTCGTCTCGATGAACCCCATCATGATCGACGGCACCGGCATGTGCGGCGGCTGCCGCCTGACCGTGGGCGGCAAAGTCAAGTTCGCCTGCGTGGACGGCCCCGACTTTGACGGCGATCTGGTGGATTTCGACGAGGCGATGGCCCGCGGCTCGATGTACCGCCCCTTTGAGGCGCACGCCCGCGAGGAAGCCTGCAAGCTGTTCCATATGGAGGTAAAGTAACCATGGCTTTTAATATGGATCCCAAGAAGTGCCCCATGCCCGCTCAGGACCCCGCGGTCCGGCGGCACAACTTTGACGAAGTCGCTCTGGGCTACACCGCTGAAATGGCCGTCAACGAGGCCAAGCGCTGCATCCACTGCAAGAACAAGCCCTGTGTCGAGGGCTGCCCTGTGGGCATCAAGATCCCCGACTTCATCGCCCAGGTGGCGGAGGGCAATTTTGAAGCCGCCTACCAGATCATCACCGAGGACTCGGCCCTGCCCGCAGTCTGCGGCCGCGTCTGCCCCCAGGAGAGCCAGTGCGAGGGCCGCTGCACCCGCGGCATCAAGAACGAGCCGGTGGGCATCGGCCGCCTGGAGCGCTTTGTGGCCGACTGGCACCGCGAGAACGTCCACACTGGCCCCGCTGTCCCCGCCCCCAACGGCCACAAGGTGGCCATCATCGGCGCGGGCCCGGCCGGCCTGACCGCCGCCGGCGACCTGGCCAAGATGGGCTACAAAGTCACCGTCTACGAGGCCCTGCACGTGGCGGGCGGCGTTTTGATGTACGGCATCCCCGAGTTCCGTCTGCCCAAGGCCATCGTCCAGCAGGAGATCGACGGCCTGAAGGCCCTGGGCGTGGACATCGAGTGCAACATGGTCATCGGCCGCATCCTGACGGTGGACGAGCTGATGGGCGAGTACGGCTATGAGGCCGTCTTTATCGGCACCGGCGCCGGCCTGCCCCGCTTTATGGGCATCCCCGGCGAGAGCTTAAAGGGCGTCTACTCTGCCAACGAGTTTTTGACCCGCTCCAACCTGATGAAAGCCTACCGCAGCGACAGCCACACCCCCATTTACGTGGGCAAAAAGGTGGCCGTCGTGGGTGGCGGCAACGTGGCCATGGACGCCGCCCGCAGCGCCCTGCGTCTGGGCGCGGAGACGGTCTACATCGTCTACCGCCGCGGCATGGAGGAACTGCCCGCCCGCAAAGAGGAAGTGGAGCACGCCGAGGAGGAGGGCATCATCTTCAAGACCCTCACCAACCCTGTGGCCATCCTGCCCGACGACCAGGGCTTTGTCGGCGCCATCCGCTGCATCCGCATGGAGCTGGGCGAGCCCGACGCCTCCGGCCGCCGCCGCCCCATCGAGGTGCCCGGCAGCGAGTTTGAAATGGAGGTCAACAGCGTTATCATGAGCCTGGGCACCAACCCCAACCCGCTGATCCGCTCCACCACCCCCGGCCTCGAGACCAACAAGCACGGCTGCATCGTCACCAGCGGCGACGACGGCGACACCAGCCGCGAGGGCGTCTATGCCGGCGGCGACGCCGTCACCGGCGCGGCCACCGTCATCAAGGCCATGGGCGCCGGCAAGGCTGCCGCCAAGGCCATCGACGAGTACATCCAGAACAAAGCGAAGGGGTAAAAACCTTTTCCATTATAACAAGAAAGGATGTGTCTTTGATGAAGAAATTCCTCGCTTTGCTTTTCAGCATGGCCTGTGTGCTGGCCCTTGCAGGCTGCGGCGGTTCCGACGCCTTTCGGACCTACCAGATCGAAGACGCGGAACGACTTGTTATCACATCCAGCAGCACCGGCCAGACAGTCACCGTCACCGACCCGGAAGTGATCGACCAAATCACCGGCGACGTGAACCGTGCAGATTTCTACCGCGGCAACACCATCAGCCTTTTTTGCCCGGACTGGAATTACCGTCTGCGCTGGTATGATGATGCCGGCCGCGAGCTGGAAGAAATGCTCGTCCTGAACAGCCGGGGCACCTACGATGACCTTTATTACTGGGTCATTGGCGACGGTGAGATCAACACTGCTCTGCTGGACGAGCTGCTGAGCCTGTAAAAGCTATCTTTCAAACGCCCTGTGCCGTGCAAAACCGGCGCGGGGCATTTTTTGCGGGCTGCGGTTCCGAATTGCTTCCGAAATCGTCCGTTTCCCTTGCGGGAAGCCGGCGGATGCGCTATGGTATATTCCAGAACCTACAGGGAGGAATACATCCATATGAACACGCATACCAGAAAGATCGCGGCCGCCGGAATGCTGTGCGCCCTCACCTACGTCGTCATGGCTGCGGGACGGGTGCCGGTGGTCCTGTTTTTGAAGTACGACCCGTCCGACATCGTCGTCACCCTGGGCGGGCTGATCTGGGGGCCGATGACTGCTTTCACCGTGTCGGCCGTCGTGGCCGTGATCGAGATGCTGACCGTCAGCGACACCGGCATTTTAGGATGTATCATGAATGTCGTCCAGACGGTTTCCTTCGCCTGCACCGCCGCGGTCATCTACCGCAGGCGGCGCACGCTGGGCGGAGCGGTGGCCGGCCTGCTGACGGGCTGCGCCGTCATGGTGGCCGTCATGATGCTGTGGAATTATTTTCTGACGCCCCTGTACATGGGCTACCCGCGGGAGGCGGTGGCCGCGCTGCTGCTGCCGGCGTTCCTCCCCTTCAACCTGCTCAAAGCCGGGCTCAACGCATCGGTCACTTTCCTGCTCTACAAGCCGGTGGTCACGGCCCTGCGCAAGAGCGGGTTTGTCCCTGCCGGCGGCGGGCAGGCAAACAGCCGCCCCGCCGGCCTGCTGCTGGCCGCCGCCTTTGCCGCGGTGACCTGCCTGCTGTTCCTTCTTTCGCTCAAACATATGATCTGAATGCCATGGACACCATCACTCCCCTTTTCATCGTGACCGGCGTCGTCATCCGCGGGCGGGGCGTCGGCAAGCACGTGGGCACCCCCACCGCCGATCTGGCGCTGGGGCCCGGTTCCCATCTGCCGCCCAGCGGCGTTTATGCATCGCGCGCAGCGGCCGGCGGCGTCTGGTATTACGGCGTTGCTTCGGTGGGGCGGCGGCCTACCCTTCACGACGAGGGCGTCCCCTCGGTGGAGACGCACCTGTTTGATTTTGCCGGGGACCTGTACGGGCAGCCGCTGCTTTTGGAGCTGCATTGCAGGCTGCGCGCGATCCAAAGGTTTGACGACCTGACCCAGCTGCTGGAACAGATCCGGCAGGACTGCATGGCGGCCCGCGCCTTCTGGGGTTTGGGCGTGCCGGGGCCCATCCTGCGTATGGACACGGCCCGGCATCACGCCGCCCTGAATGGGCAGGAGCTCCGCCTCTCCCCCAAGGAATTCGAGGTGCTGCGCCTGCTCTGCCACGCGCCCGGCGCCGTCCTGACCAAGGAGGACATTTACCTGGCCGTCTGGCGCGAACCCTCCAACGGCTGTCTGCACGCCGTGGAGAACACGGTCTTTCAGCTGCGCCGGAAGCTGCGCCCGCTGGCCGCCAACGGCCTGATCGAGACGGTGGCGGGCTACGGGTATAAACTGGCCGCCGGTGTCTGCGCCGAAACAGATTGAGATATATTTCTCACTTTTCTCTTGACGGGCACTTCAAAAAGTGCTATATTTGTCTCACAAAGATACAAATACATCTCTTTCTGGAGGCGTTTCTCATGCGTAAACAAACGATACGATGCTTTGTGGCGGCGGGGGTTGGATGCGCCGTACTGATGGCCGCCGCCGTCTGGTACAGCATCACGTTCAACGAGTCCCGTCTGGTGGAACCCATGGATTTCTCTACCTATGTGTTCCGCCCGCAGGACCTGCCCATGATCCTTGCGTGTGCGGCGGTGGCGGCCTACGCGCTCTGCCTGGCCGCAGCCGTGGTGCGGACGGCGTTCCGCGCCCGGCGCGACCCGGACAGCGCCGCATACACCCGCCGCGTTGACCCGCGGCTGGGCTGGCTGGGACTGCTGGGCTTTCTGGGGTTCGGCGGGTTCTGGACCTACGGCTTCAACAAGACGGTCTTTCCCTTCCTCTTCTTTTTGTTCTTTGGCTTTTTTGGGTTCTTTTACGAGGGCAGGCTCTCCCACACGTTTATGGACGAACGCTTTCGGGAAAACCAGATGAAAGCCCAGCTGGCTGCCAGCCGCACCGCGCTGGGAATCATCTTCCTGGCTACTGTGCTGCTGGGCCGGACCCAGCTGATGGACAATCTGGAACACACCTTCATCGCCTATCTCATTGCGGTGTCGCTGGCGCTGGCCCTGTGGCTTTTTCTCAGCGAATACCTGCTCTACCACTACGACCAGGACGGTGACGGCGGCGAAAGCGGGGATTGATCCATGCCGGACTTTACCTGTAAGCTGAAGCAGTACCGCCAGGCCAGGGGCCTGACCCAGGAGCAGCTGGCGGCTCTGGTGGGCGTCCGGCGGGAGACCATCATGCGGCTGGAAAAGGCCCAGTACAACCCCTCTCTCAAGCTGGCGGTGGACATTTCCCGGGCCGTCGGCGCCCCCATCGAAGATATTTTTCTGTTTGACTGAGCACGCAAAAAGCCGCCCGGCTCCCCTTTTGCAGGGACCGGGCGGCTTTGTTTATGCAGCCGGACGCTGGCAGGCTTTTAGGACTGGCAGGCGGTGATGAGGCTCATCTTGTAGACCTCGTCGGCGTTGCAGCCGCGGGACAGGTCGTTGATGGGGGCGTTCAGGCCCTGCAGGATGGGGCCGTAAGCGGCGTAGCCGCCCAGGCGCTGGGCGATCTTGTAGCCGATGTTGCCGGCCTCGATGCAGGGGAAAATGAAGGTGTTGGCCTGGCCAGCCACGGCGCTGCCCTTGCACTTGGTCTTGGCCACTTCGGGCGAGACGGCGGCGTCGAACTGCAGCTCGCCGTCGATGGCCAGATCGGGGGCCATCTCCTGGGCCTTGATGGTGGCGTCATGGCTCAGGGCCACGGTGCCGCCCTTGCCGGAGCCCTTGGTGGAGAAGCTCAGGACGGCGACCTTCGGGTCGATGCCAAAGATCTTGGCGGTCTTGGCGGTCTCCACCGCCACTTCGGCCAGCTTGGAGGCAGCAGACAGCTTGACCTCGCCGGTGGCCTTGTCCACGGTGTCCTGATAGTCGATGTTGATGGCGCAGTCGCCCATGGCGATCCGCTTCAGGCCCTCCTCGCCGCAGTCGCGGTCCAGGATGAAGCAGGAGCTGACCAGATGCGCGCCCTTCTTGGTCTTGATCAGCTGCAGGGCGGGACGGACGGTGTCCGCGGTGGAGTAGGTAGCGCCGCCCAGCAGGCAGTCGGCCTTGCCCATCTTGACCAGCATGGTGCCGAAGTAGTTGGACTTCTTCAGCAGGCTGGCGCACTCCTCGGCGGTCATCTTGCCCTTGCGCAGCTCGACCATGGTGCTGACCATCTCGTCAAAGCCCTCGTAAGTATCGGGGTCGATAATCTCAGCGCCCGAAATATCAAAACCGCCCTCCGCAGCCGCGGCCTCGCACGCGGCCTTGTTGCCGACCATGACCACCTTCAGGATCTTTTCGGCCAGCAGCTTGCTGGCTGCCTCCAGGATGCGGGGGTCGCTTCCCTCAGTGAAAACGATGGTCTTGGGGTTCGCCTTCAGCTGCTCTACCAGCGGCGCAAACATATCTGCCATTTTGATTACCTCCGATAACGTTTTTCGTAGCGTTGTGTTGGACACAACAGCTCTTTCCCTCTTATTTTAACATAAGAAGCCAAAACTTCAATACGGAATTGGGATTTTCTATGAAATTTTATAGTTTTTCAGCGCCTGCGCCCCCTTTGCGGGCCGGCCCGGACCCGCTTGCCGCTTGACAGCGCGCCCAAACTGTTGCAAAATAAAAGACAGCCGGGCGGGCGCAGGACGCGCTCCGCCCCCACAATCCATGCAAGAAAGAGGGAATCTGATGAAACGCAAGGCGCTGAAAGCCGCCTTCCCCTACACTCTGCCGATCTGCGTCGGCTTTTTGTTTTTGGGGCTGTCCTACGGCTTTCTGATGCGCAGCCAGGGGTTTTCGTTCATGTATCCCCTGTTGATGAGTATTTTTATCTTTGCAGGCTCGATGGAATTTGTGGCGGTAGAGCTGCTGCTGTCGGCTTTCAACCCCCTGCACGCTTTTCTTTTGGCGTTGATGGTCAATGCGCGGCACCTGTTCTACGGGCTGTCGATGCTGCAGAAGTACCGCAACACCGGCTGGAAAAAGTTCTACCTGATCTTCGGGATGTGCGACGAATCCTTTTCCATCAACTGCACCGTCAACCCGCCGGAGGGGGTGAACCGCGGGTGGTTCATGTTCTTTGTCACCCTGTTCAACCACATTTACTGGGTGGCGGGGGCCACCGCCGGGGCCCTGCTGGGGTATGTCATCCATTTTGACACCACCGGCATCGAGTTTGTCATGACGGCCCTGTTCGTGGTCATGTTCCTCAACCAGTGGGAGGAAGCCAAAGACCACCGCCCCGCTCTGGTGGGGCTGGGCTGCTCTCTGGCCTGCCTGCTGGTCTTTGGCAGCAGCAGCTTCATCGTGCCGGCCATGGCCCTCATCATCCTCAGTTTCCTGCTTACCCGCAGGACTTTCGCACGCGAGGGGGTGGAGACCCAGTGACCATGACCGTCGCCCAAAGCGCCCTGACCATCCTCGCGGTGGTCGCGGCCACCATGCTCACCCGCTTTCTCCCCTTTTTGATCTTCCCGGAGGGCAAAACGCCGCCGGCCGCCGTCACCTACCTGGGCACCGTCCTGCCCTACGCGGTGATCGGCCTGCTGGTGGTCTACTGCCTGAAGGACGCCGTCTTTACCAGCTGGCACGGCCTGCCTGAGCTGATCGCCATCGTCTTTATCGTGGCGCTGCACAAGTGGAAGAAAAACACCCTGCTCAGCATCGCCGGCGGCACCATCCTGTACATGATCCTGGTGCAAAACATTTTCGTCTAGGGTGTATCTGAGAAGTCAAAAATGCTGAACAATTCGCCAGAAAGGTGCAGATGCAAGGCGCATGAGCGCCGCACTCCTTGGTGGAATGCAAGCGAATGCAACGCAGCAGATGCGCTTTTCTGGTAGAATTAGACAGCGTTGAGGAGTTTTCTGAGACACCCTAAACAAAGGAGGTTATCCGCTATGAACAAACTTTCCCGGCAAGAGGCGTGGGAGCTGCTGACCGAATACACCGAGACCCCCGCCCTGCAGAAACACGCTTTGCAGGTGGCCGCCGCCATGGAGCACTTTGCCCGGCTGGCCGGTGAGGGCGAGGACCTGGACGTCTGGTGGGTATCCGGCCTGCTCCACGACCTGGATTATGAGAAATGCCCCGAGGAGCACTGCCGCAGGGCCGAACAGATCATGCGGGAGCGCGGCGTGGACGAGGTATACATCCGGGCCATGCTCTGCCACGGCTACGGCCCCTGCACCGACGTAAAGCCCGAGAGCCAGATGGAAAAGACGCTCTACACCATCGACGAGCTGACCGGCCTGGTCAACGCGGCCTGCCTGGTGCGGCCTTCCAAGAGCGTGCTGGACCTGGAAGTAAAGTCCCTCAAGAAAAAGTTCAAGGACAAGGCCTTTGCCGCCGGGGTCGGCCGCGAGGTGATCCGCAAAGGCTGCGAGATGCTGAACGTCCCTCTGGACGACATCATGCGGGAGACCATCGAGGGGATGAAGGAGCACGCCGGGGAGATCGGGCTGAAAGGCGACCTCTGACCGCGCGCCGGAAAACACTTTCCCAAACGAAACACGCCGCAGGGCTTTGGCTCTGCGGCGTGTTTTTGCTTATTTGTGACTTGTTACAGCGGTGGAGGTCAGTCCTCCCCGCCTGCTTCTTCCTCGGCTTCGAGCGCGTCCTCGATGAGGGTGTCCATGGTCTCGGCCTGCCGGGCTGCCTGCTGGCGCTCGATGCGGGCGTTGACCGTCTCTTTCAGCAGGGTGTAGACCACCGCCATCACCGGGATGAAGAAGATCATGCCCAGGATGCCGAAGGCCGCGCCGCCCACCAGGACCGCAATGATGGTCCACAGCGGTTCCAGGCCCACCGAGCTGCCCACCACGTGGGGGTAGATGAACTGGTTCTCGATGAACTGGACCACCTGATACACCACCAGGCACAGCACCGCCTGCAGGGGGTTGACCAGCAGGATCAGGGCCACGCCGATGCCGCAGGACAGAAACGCGCCGATATAGGGGATGAACGCGCAGACCGCCGTCAGCACCGCGATCAGGCTGGCGTAAGGGATGCGGAACACCGACAGGGCGACGAACATCAAAATGCCCAGCACGCAGGACTCGATAGACTGGCCGCCCAGGAACCGGCCGAACACGTCCCGGATCAGACTGCCCACGTGCCAGATCTTATCCCCCAGCTCGGGCTTGACAAAGGCATAGAGCAGCTTGCGGCACTGGCGGGAGAGGTTCTCCTTGTCGATGAGGATATACAGGGCGATGACCGTGGAGAACAGAGCGTTGCCCAGCACCGAGACCGTGGCGCTCACCGCCCCCACCAGGGTGCCCAGCATACTGGACGCCCCGTTGAGCATCTGGCCGAACAGCTCCTTGAAGTCGATGGCCGCAAGGTCGATGGCGGCTATCTGCTGCTCCAGCCAGGTGGTGTCGATGCCCAGGCCGTAGAGGTAATCCATCATGGCGGGCAGGCTCTTCTGGATCTGGACGATCACGCTCATGATGGACTTGCGCAGCTCGGGGATCAGCATCACCACGGCCAGCGCCACCACCACGATGATGCACACGAAGGTCAGCAGCAGGCTGACCATCCGCAGAGCCTTGTTCGGCTTGGGCGGGTGCTTGCGGTAGATCAGCTTTTTCAGCCCATTCTCGATGGCGGTCATGGGCACGTTGAGCAGAAAGGCGATGATCCCGCCGATCACCGCCGGGGTGCACAGCCCTACCAGGGCGCTGGCCCAGTGGGTGACCGTGTTGAAATGGGTCAGCCCGAAGTAAAAGGCGATCCCGCCGAACACAAGGATCGCTGCAAACCGTTGTTTCTGTTTTTCCATCCGATCTCTCCTGAAGCGTCTTTACCTGGCAGCAGCGCCCGTCCCTGCGGCGGGGCACGCTCTGCCTGTTAAATTTATTATGCACGGTTTTGCATCCAAGGTCAATAGATGGGGCGCAGAATTTGTTGAAAGTTCATCTTTCCGCGCCGCTTCCCTGCTCCAAAAACGGGACCGCCCGCTCGAGCCACTCCCCCGGCAGATAAACGGACAGATAGCCATGGCCGTACCCTTTTGCCTCATAAATCCGGCAGTTCGGGTGGATAGACCGGAAAAGTTCAGCCGATCGCTTGACGCATTTCATTTCCTTTTCGCCATACCAGTACATTACCTGGGCTTTGTTCTGGCGAATGCCGGGTTTCAGGCGATACTTCATCATATATGTGCGGTACATTGTAAGCAGAGTTTCCATCGGGAGGCGGGGCATATCCTGCAAATAATACCGCTGGAGCTCGTCCGGGTAGAGCATTTTGGCGGGCAGCATCCGGGGCATCATGGCCAGCTGCCAGCGGCAGGCTTTTTCACTGAACATCCACCGGCCGAACAGCCGGACCGACGCGATGCAGAAACGAGCCAGTCCCGGCTGGGGTATGCACAAACTTCCGTCGATGATGGCTTTGCGGGCAACATCCGCCCGGCGGGACAGCAGCTCGATGACGATCTGCCCGCCCAGAGAGACCCCGCCCAAGGCGAACAGATGTCCCCCGCAGTGGGCGTCGATGTAATCCAGCAGTTCATCCGCTGTCTTTTCCGTGGAAACGTAAGGCGTTGCGGCTTCCTCTCCATGGCCGTCCAGAGTTGGCAGGACAACATAATACCGCTCTGCCAGAGCGCGAGCCTGCCGCAGGTAGTTCCACCAGGCATTGCCGCCGCCATGGATCAACATAACCGGCGGCATTGCGGGATCGCCGTAAGTATGAAATCGCATTCTGATTTGGCTCCTTTCGCTGCGATGCACACATTCTACCATCGAAACCGCTCTCTTGTACAGCGGGCAGATGCGCCTGCGCAAAACTTTTTAAGACAAACGGCGGGTTTTGTGCTATAGTAGTACCTGAAACCAACATGGAGAGGAAGCGCGCTATGGATCTGCAAACCTTACAGGAAAAATGCCTGGCCTGCACCCGGTGTCCTCTGTGCGAGACCCGCCAGCACGTGGTCTTTGGGCAGGGCGCTGCGGACGCCGAAGTATTGTTCGTGGGCGAGGGCCCCGGCCAGAACGAGGACGAGCAGGGCCTGCCCTTTGTGGGCCGCAGCGGCCAGCTGCTGGACAAATACCTTTTTGCCATCGACCTGGACCGGAACAAAAACTGCTACATCGCCAACATCGTCAAATGCCGGCCGCCCCACAACCGCGACCCCCTGCCCGACGAGAGCGAAGCCTGTATGCCCTGGCTGCGGGAACAGTTCCGCATCCTGCGGCCCAAGATCGTGGTCTGTCTGGGGCGGATCGCAGCCCAGCGGATGATCCGGCCCGGCTTTTCGGTCACAAAGGAACACGGCGTCTTTGTGGAAAAGGGCGGCGTGGCCTTTATGGGCACCTTCCACCCGGCGGCCCTGCTGCGGCAGCCCCAGAACAAACCCGCCGCCTTTGCGGATTTTGTCGCCCTGCGGGACAAAATCGGCGAAGTGTGCCAGCACACTTATCTTTAAGCCACTCTTTACGGCCGTTTTTGTGGCATTCCGCCTCGCTTTTGCATACCTTGTGCCAAAAGCGAGGTGTTCTACTATGGAAATAAAGTCTCCGCAAACCGTCGATTTCTTTCTCGGCACCACCACACCGGCCGGGTTCAAGGGCTATTTCCGGCAGCTGGGGCAGGAGCCCGGGATGCAGCTCTATCTCATCAAGAGCGGGCCCGGCTGCGGCAAATCCACCATGATGAAACAGCTGGCCCAGCTTTCGGCAGGGCCGGTCCAGCGCATCCACTGTTCCAGCGACCCTGACAGTCTGGACGGGGTGGTCTTTTGCGATAAAAATGCCGCCATCCTGGACGCCACCGCGCCCCACACCCTGGAGCCGCTGGCCCCCGGCGCGGACGAGGTGGTGGTCAGCCTGTACCACACCATCTCCACCGAAGCGCTGCGTCCCTGCCGGGAGCAGGTGCGGGACCTCTTTGCCCAGAACGCCGCCCTGCGCAGCCGCGCCGCCCGCTACATCGCCTCGGCAGGGAGCCTGCTGCTGGACAGCCGGCGGGCCGAAGCCTGCAGCACCGATTTTGAGAAGGTGCGCCGGTACGTCAAGCGGCTGTGCGCCCGCCTCCTGCCCCGGAAAGGCGGGGCGGGCAGCGAGCAGATCCGGCTGCTGTCGGCCATCACCCCCCAGGGGCCGGTCTATTACAGCGGCACCATCCGGGCTTTGGCCGACCGGTCGGTGGTCTTTCGGGATGAGTACGGCGCGGCCTCCCGCTTTCTGCTGGAGCAGATCCGCTCCGAGGCATTGGCCCGCGGGTACGACATCATCACCTGCCCCTGCGCCCTTCACCCTGAGGATAAGATCGACCATGTCCTGATCCCCTCCCTGCGGCTGGCCTTCGTCACCGACAACAGCTGGCACTCCGCCGTGCTGCCGGGCCAGCAGGCGGTGCGGTGCAGCCGTTTCTGGGACAGGAGCAACCTGTCCGGCTTCCGGGCGCGGCTGCGCTTCAACGCGCGGGCTGCCCAGGAACTGGTCCAGCAGGCGGTGGACCTGATGGCCAGCGCCAAAGCCTGTCACGATGAGCTGGAAAGCTACTACCGCGCCGCCGTCGATTTCGAGGCGGTGGAGCAGATCACCCACGACTGCGCCCGGCGCATCGGGCTGGAAACGTAACCACAACAAGGAAGGTGAAACCATGCAGCAGATCCGTTTGGCGGTCCGCCAGCTGGTGGAGTTTTTGCTCCAGACCGGCGACATCGACAGCCGCTTTGCCGGCTTTGACCGGGCCAACGAGGGCGCCCGCATCCACCGCAAGCTGCAAAAGCAGGCGGGGGAGGGCTACCAGCCCGAGGTCTTTCTCTCGGGCAGCCGGGAGGTGGACGGCATCCGCTGCACCATCGAGGGGAGGGCCGACGGCATTTTCACCGACAGCGAGGACCGCACCGTCATCGACGAGATCAAAACGACCGGCGTCCCCTCCGGCGAGATCAGCGCCGAACTGAACTTCTGCCACTGGGCCCAGGGGATGGTCTATGCCGCCCTCTACGCGGCCCAGCAGGACCTGCCGGAAGCCGCCGTCCGGCTGACGTATTACCAGATCGACGATGACAAGATATTTTACTTTACACGTTATTTTTCCCGCGATGAACTGGAAGATTTCTTCCTCAGGCTGCTGCGGCAGTACGCCCCCTGGGCCCGCCGCCAGCTGGACTGGGACGCGGCCCGCGCCGCCAGTTTGCAGGCCATGCGCTTCCCCTATGCGAGCTACCGGCCGGGGCAGCGCGCCCTGGCGGGCGAGGTCTACCGGGCTTGTAAAACGGGGCGGGAAGCCGGAAAAGGCGGTTTCCGGCTGTTCTGCCAGGCGCCCACCGGCACCGGCAAAACCATGAGCGCCCTGTTCCCTTCCCTGAAGGCAATGGGCGAAGGAGCGGGTGAAAAGTTATTCTACTTTACAGCCAGAACGACAGCCCGCGCGGCCGCCGAGGACGCCGTTGCCCTGCTGCGGCAGGCGAACCCGGGGCTGGTGTTCCGCTCTGTGACGCTGACCGCCAAAGAAAAGGTCTGCCTGGCCCAAAACGAGGCGGGCAGGCCGGTTTGTATGCCGGAGGCCTGTCCCTACGCCAAAGGCTACTACGACCGCCGGAAGGAGGCGCTGGCCGCCCTGCTGGACGGCGGCGGCCAGCTGGACCGCCCGGCCATCGAAGCGGCGGCCCGGCAGTTCACCGTCTGCCCCTTTGAGCTGGGGCTGGATTTGAGCGACTGGGCCGACCTGGTGATCGGGGATTACAACTATCTCTTTGACCCCACCGTCCACCTGCGGCGCTTTTTCGAGCTGGCTGGGGACTGGATCTTCCTCATCGACGAGGCCCACAACCTGCCCGACCGGGCCCGGGAGATGTACTCGGCCAGCTTTGCCAAGAGCAGCATCACCGAGGCCAAGCGGGCTTTGCTGCGGGGCAAAAACGCCCTGAAAGGCCACCTGCTCCGGGCGGACCGGGAACTGCTTGCCCTGCGCCGGGCAGTGGAAGCCCTGGCTCCCCGCCGGCGCGCGGAGGCCGCCTCCGGGGATGCACCGGCGTCGGAGCCTCCCCAGGCGGAGCAGCTGGGCTTTTTTGACCAGCTGCCCGCCGCACAAAAGACCGCCCCCTCCCCTGCCCTGCCCGAGCCTCTTTACGCTCAGGACGGCACCGTCTTTTTCCGGGAGCTGCCGCCGGCCGTGGTGCGGCCTCTATACAGCCTGCTGCCGCCCCTGCAGGACTGGCTGGAACACAACCCCGACGACCCCGCGCACGAGCAGCTGTTGGATCTGTACTTTTCCCTCCACGACCTGCTGCGCACCGCCGACCGCTACGACGAGCACTCCGTCACCCAGCTGACCGCCCGCGGCAGCGAGCTGACCATCCGCCTGCTCTGCCTGGACCCCTCCGCCTTTGTGGACGAGAGCCTGGCGTGCGGGCGGACTTCGGTGCTGTTCAGCGCCACCCTGATCCCGCCCGCCTACTATAAAAAGGTGCTCGGCTGCGGCGGGGCCCGGGCCGTCGCGCTGGAAAGCCCCTTCCCGCCCGGGAATCTGGGCCTTTACTGCCTGCCGGGCATCTCCACCCGCTACCGCCACCGGGAGGCCAGCGTCGGCCCCATCTCGGACGCGCTGGCCGCTCTGGCTCAAAGCAAGGTGGGCAATTACCTTGCCTTCTTCCCCAGCTACGCCTACCTGCGGCAGGTCTGGGCCGATTTTACCGCCCGCTATCCCGGCATCCGCACCATCGCCCAGGAGAGCGGCCTGGATGAGGCCGGGCGGGCGGCCTTTCTGGCCCGGTTCGCCCCCGACCCCGCCGAGACCCTGCTGGGCTTCGGGGTGCTGGGCGGCGTCTTTGGGGAGGGGGTCGATCTGGTGGGCAGCCGGCTGATCGGCTGCGCCATCGTGGGGGTGGGCCTGCCCCAGGTCAGCCCCCGGCAGGAGATGCTGCGCCGCTACTTTGACGAAAAGGACGGCAGCGGCTTCGACTGCGCCTACCGCTTTCCCGGCATGAACAAGGTGCTGCAGGCGGCGGGGCGGGTCATCCGCACCGAGCACGACCGCGGGGTGGTCCTGCTGCTGGACGACCGCTTTGCCCAGGAGGGCTACCGGCGGCTGTTCCCCCGGCACTGGGCCCACCTGCAGTACCTGCCCGGCACCGACGCCCTGAAACAAGCGCTCGCATCCTTCTGGCAGCGGCAGTGACCGCATCCTGCGGATGAAACAGGGAACTGCCGCTGGCGCCGCGCTCCGATTTTCGCAAGCGGCTACGCGCCGCGAAAACCGGCTAAGCGCAAGAGGAACCGGCAGTGACCGCATCCTGCGGATGAAGCAGGGAACTGCCGCTGGCGCCGCGCTCCGATTTTCGCAAGCGGCTACGCGCCGCGAAAACCGGCTAAGCGCAAGAGGAACCGGCAGTGACCGCATCCTGCGGATGAAGCGAGCGTCTGCCATGGACGGTCCGCAGGAAAACCTTGACAGCCCGCCGGTCCATCGGATACAATAGGCGGGTAAAAGAACGACGAACGACGGAGGAATTGTTTTGAAGATACTCAAAGTGAAGTGCCTGGCCCCCACCCGGCTGGACCATTACCTGATGCAGCAGTATCCCGCCCTGAGCCCCGGCCGGCTGAACAAGGCCCTGCGGGAGAACAAGATCAAACTGAACGGCAAAAAGCAGCCCCTCTCCACCCGGGTGATGGCCGGGGACGAGATCAAGCTGTTCATTCTGGACGAGCAGCTGGACGAAGGCCGCAGCCAAGACGGCCCCGCCTGGAAAAGCGCCCGCTGCCCCGCCGAGGCGGTGTACAACGGGCCGCAGCTGCTTGTGGTGAACAAGCCCGCCGGCCTGCCGGTGGACGGCCCCGAAAACGACACCCTGCTCAACCGTGCCCTGCTCTACCTGAACAAGGCCGGGGAATACGGCGAGGACAGCCTGTACCAGCCCGCTTTGTGCCACCGGCTGGATACCGGCACCAGCGGCCTTGTCCTGATCGCCAAGACCCCCGAGGCCGAGCAGATTTTGCTGGAAGCCATCAAGGAGCGGCAGGTGAAAAAGACCTACCTCTGCGTCACCTTCGGGCGGCCCATCCCGCCGGAGGGCACGCTGGGCGGCTATCTGCTCAAGGACGCCAACCTGGGCAAGGTGCAGATCCTGCCTGAGAAAAAGCCGGGCGCCAAAGAGGTCTGCACCGAGTACGAGACCATCGCGGTGTCGGGGCGGCTGGCCCTGCTGAAAGTCCGGCTCATCACCGGGCGCACCCATCAGATCCGCGCCCATATGGCCAGCATCGGCTGCCCTATCCTGGGGGACAGCAAGTACGGCAACAACGCGGCCAACCGGGAGCTCAAGCTGAAATACCAGGCCCTCTGCGCCTGGGAGCTGGTCATGCCCGGCTTTTCTGCTTCCAGCCCGCTGGCGGAGGTGAGCGGCAAGACCTTCCACGCCCCGCGGCCCTGGTACTATGGGCAGATTCTGGACGGCACCCTAAAATAAATCTGTACGCAGCAAAAAGCGGCAGCCCTTTTCGGGCCGCCGTTTTTTAGATACCTGCCGGGGCTTCTTCCGGCTTCGGGGGACGGACATACGGGAGGCGATCTTTTGTGACCGCGCCCCATTTGCGGTAGTTTGCCCGTCCCTGGCACAGGGTCAGCCCGTGATTTTCGTCGCTGGGTTCGTCGTCGCTGGCGATGAATACATCATTTTCCCAGAAGCAGACGGAGCATATATACGCTACCGCCTCCTTTGGCGGGAGCGGCAGGGTGATAAACCCGCAGCAGGGACAAGGGTATTTTCCTTTCGGTTCGGCAGGCGGGGTTTCCTCTCCGGCCGGCTGTGCAGACACTTCCGGCAGGAAAAAGCGTTTTTCATTCATATGGCTTTTGCGTCACGGCCTACGCTTTACTTGCAGATACGGACCATTTCGGGGGTGATGTCGGCCAGGGTGCGGGCGCCGCACATCTGCATGGCGTCGGCCAGCTCGCCGGCCAGCTTTTCGATGTAGAGGCGGACCCCCTCTTCCCCGCCGCCGTAGACGGCCGTGACAAAGGGCCGGGCGATCAGCACGCCGTCCGCGCCCAGGGCCAGGGCCTTGAACACATCGGTGCCGGTGCGGATGCCGCCATCCACCAGGACCGTCATATCGCTGCCGTGGAGGGCAGAAACGATCTCAGGCAGGACCTCGGCGGTGGCGGGGCACTGGTCCAGCACGCGTCCGCCGTGGTTGGACACCACGATGGCCGCCGCGCCGGCCTCCTTGGCTTTCAGCGCGCCCTTGACGGTCATCACGCCCTTGACGATGAAAGGCTTGTTGAGGATGCCCACGATCTCGCGCAGCTCCTCCACGCTCTTGCTGCCGGCCGGCGGGTTGCGGTTTTTCAGGAAAGGCAGGCCCGCGGCGTCCACGTCCATGGCCACGGCAAAGCAGCCGCTCTCCCGGGCCTGCTCCATCTTGGCACGGATGGTGTCGATGTCCCAGGGCTTGATGGTGGGCACGCCCAGACCGCCGGCCGCCGCGATGGCCCGGGTGGCCTGGGTCATGACGTTGGGGTCGGTGCCGTCGCCGGTAAAGGCCGCGATGCCCGCGTCCGCGCAGGCGCGCACCAGCACATCATTATACGTCATGTCGGTGTAGGCGTCCGAATAGTGGAGGTTGACCGCGCCCACCGGCCCCGCAAAGAAGGGATAGCGGAAGCTGCGCCCAAACAGCTCGCAGCTGGTGTCTATCTCGCCGCCGGGGCACAGAACGTCCATGTTCAGCCGGATCTCGGCCCACTTGTCATAGTTGCGGATGGCGGTGTCCCCCACCCCTTTGGCGCCCGGGCCGGGAATGCGGTTGCGGCAGGCAACGCCGTTGCAGACCGGGCAGGCTTTGCAGGAATCGCCCAGCTTCTGCCGGGCATTGTTCAGTACGTCTGTGTATGTCATGATCCATCCTCCTTGTTTCCATCCGGGGCGGAAAAGCCGCCCCCTTTTTTTGATTCCATGATACCCCCGAGAGAGCAAAGCGTCAAGATGCAGCCCGACAAAAAAATTTTCAAAAATCCCTTGACAAAATCTGAGTTTTCATGTATTATAATGGAGCGCTCCACAAGAGCAGCAAACAAAAGAAAAACAGATGGAAAGATGGCTGAGTTGGTCTAAGGCGCACGACTGGAAATCGTGTAACGTGTAAAAGCGTTCTGGGGTTCGAATCCCCATCTTTCCGCCAGAAAAGCCTCGCAGGGTCGGATGACTTTGCGAGGCTTTTATGTTGTTTCAAAACGTCTTTCCGGCCCCTGTATGTTTCCCGGAGCACAGCAAAGGGCGGCAGCCGGATGCGCTGCCGCCCTTCATGGTCAGGTTCGATTTTATTTTCAGCACTGGGCGTCCAGACCGCCGTCCAGACGGATGCCGCTGCCCATCATATGGCTGGACAGATCCGACGCCAGATACAGCGCCAGATCGGCCACCTCGTCGGGGCGGCAATAACGGCCGTCCAGGTACTGGCTGGCAAACACGGCCTCGTCGGCAGGCTTGCCCAGCGTATTCTCCTCGATGCGGTGGATCATGGGGGTATCCACCGCGCCGGGGCAGATGTAATTGCAGTGGATGCCCTGGGGCCCCAGCTCCATCGCGACGCTCTTGACCAGGCCGGCCACAGCGTGCTTGGAGGCGCAGTAGGCGCTCATGCCCGCGCTGCCTATATAGCTGCCGTTGGACGCGATCGTCACCATCGCCCCCTGCTTTTGGGCGATCATGTAGGGCGCGGCGTACTTCATGCAGTACAGCGGGCCGTACAGGTTGACGCCAAAAACTTTGTCGTACGTCTCCTTTTGGACGTCCTGGATCATCTCCACCTTGCCCTCATACCCGGCGTTGATCACCAGCACATCCAGGCGGCCGTAGGCGGCGTGCGCGCCGTCCACAAAGGCTTTGACCTGCTCCTCCCTGGTGACGTCCACGATAAAGGTCTTGAGATGCCCCTCGTCCAGCCCCAGGCTGGGGGTGAACGCGTCCAGTTTTGCCTGGCTGGTCGAGCTGATGGCCAGCTTGCAGCCCTCGGCTGCAAAAGCGCGGGTCAGCGCCTGGCCAATGCCGCCGGTCGCGCCGGTGATCAGGACAACACGGTCTTTCAGATGCAGATCCATAGTCGAAAACCTCCCTCGGTGACAGTATTGGCTTGCGGTCATCATCAGTATAGCACAAAAATATCACTCGAACAAGCCAAGATCCTGTACCAAAAGCCGGTTTTCATGCGCTGGTTCCCCGCTCAGAGCTGGACCTGCGCGGACAGTTTGTCAAAGCAGTCCAGATATACCTGCCAGAACTGCTGGTTTTCCTCCACGCTGAGCCACGCGCCCAGGTTGGTCATCATCCATTGCAGCATCTCTTTTTCATGGTCGTTTCTCCTTTTGCATTTTTAGAAGTTTACGGTTTCAGCGGGCCGTAGAAATAGGAAGCGGTGGCACCGCCGTCGATGAGAAAATCGGCGCCGGTGATAAATGCGCCGCGGTCGCTCATCAAAAGCTCTGCGACGTTTGCCACTTCGTCCGCCGTACCGGGGCGGCCTGCCGGGCATTTCTGGAACATATTCTTATAGAACCCGCCCCGCGGGCCATTGAACTCGTCCAGTGCAAGCGGGGTGACAATGATGCCGGGCGAGATGGAATTGATCCGCGCTCCCCGTTCGCCCCACTTGACTGATTCCGCCATGACCCGCTTTTCATTGCATCGCTTGGCCAGCTGGTAGGCGTGCAGGGTGTCACGGATATGTTCCGGCTGCAGAAGGTCCAGAGAGAGCAGTTCTTCCGTGGGGGTACAGGCCAGCTGTTCGTCCTCCTCGGGGGTGAGCTGCTTCATCCGGTGTCCAGACTGGCTGGAAACGGTCACGCCCACACCGCCGGGGGCGATCACCTTCCCCACTTCTTCCAGCAGCACAGCTGTGCCGTACAAATCTACTTGCAGGATGGCCTCGATGGGCTCCTGACTGGGCGAAACGCCGGCGGCGTTGACCAGCATGGCGATCTCACCCCACTTTTGGGCTTCGGCGATCATGCCTCGGATCGACTCCCGAGAGGCCAAATCCAGCTCCATGGGCAAGGCGTCAAAGCCTGCCGCCTTCAAAATATCGGCCACCTGCTGCGCATGTTCGGTATTCTTGTCACCCACAAGGATCTTTCTGCCGTATCCCATCCGCCTGGCAATGGCCATGCCGATCTGGCCTGCGCCCGCCAGCAGCATTACTTGTTTCATATCTGGTTCCTTTCTGTTCTGTTCGAGTCCGGTTCGTACCGGACCCACGGGCTTCTTCTTACGGCTTTATTATAGCTCCCGGCGGAGGTCCAATCAATTTGAATTGCGGGCCGAAACGATAAGTTTTTCTAATGCGAATCCGGCGCATCCTCCTGGCAGAACTGCTCTTTCAAGATCTCCGCAAACGTCTCGATGTAATAGCCGGAATTGTCCTTTTTCCAGAACAGGCACTGGTTCTGGGTGATGGGCTGGCTGCCCCGGTAAAGCGGCACCCGGCTGATCCGTCCCCCGCCGCCGGGGCGCGCCGGTTCGATGGCGGGCCTGTACCCCTGCCCGCCCACCACCAGCAGGCGGGCTTCTTCCAGTGTGTTGGCATACAAAAAGCTGCTCTGGACGCCTATAACGGTCTGGTAATAGTCCCTTTCCTGCTCCTGCTGGCTTTGGGAGGCCACCAGGATGCAGGGGATGTTTTTCAGCTCCTCCACCGTCAGGGAGGCGGCTGCGGCCAGCGGGCTGCGGGACGCCACTTCGACGGACATGGGCCGGACCGCCAGCACCAGATTGACGTATTCGTCCGAGAACGCCCGGCGCTGGTCGTTCAGCGCGAGGTCGATCTGGCCGCCCCGCAGCGCTTCAAACAGCTCCTCGTGGTTGCCGTATGTGATCTGGATGGACACCCGCGGGTAACGGGCCGCAAATGCTTCCAGGGCCAGACAGGCTTCCCGGTTATCGCAGCTGCACAGGTGGCCGATGCGGATCACAGGCTGGCCGCCCCGGGCGATGCCGGCCGCCTCGCGGCACAGCTGCTCGTAATCCGCCACCAGGATCAGGCTTTTCCTGTAGAAATACTCCCCTGCCGGCGTGAGGGAAAACCGGCGGTTCTTCCTCTCCAGCAGCGGAAAGCCCAGCGCCTGCTCCAGCGCCTTGATCTGCTGGGAGATGGCCGACTGGGAGATATGGCATTCTTCGGCGGCCTCTGAAAAGCTGTTGTTTTGCACCACGGCCTGAAAATATTTGATCTGCTGCAGCATCTTTTCTGCCTCTCTCCTTTCCGGTGGGGTCTTATTTTATGATAGCACAAACCGCCGCCGGGGAAAAGCGCTTTTTCCGGGCATGAAAAACGCCGCCCATCGGCTGACGGGCGGCGTTCAGTGCTGATTTGCTGATTGTTTTGGAACAGGGTTTGCGAATTAGTCGCTGACGTAGGGCATCAGGGCGACGTGACGGGCACGCTTGATGGCGGTGGTCAGGGCGCGCTGATGATAGGCGCAGGTACCGGTCACGCGGCGGGGAATGATCTTGGCCCGCTCAGAGACATACTTGCGCAGACGGGCAACATCCTTGTAATCGATCTCGTCAATGCGATCGACGCAGAAGCTGCAGACCTTCTTGCGGCCGCGGCGCACGGGACGTGCGGGGCGGGAGCCTTCGTTTTTCTCAAAAGCCATTGCTGGTTTACCTCCTGTTTGAATTTTTGTGTCGGGTTGGACGCCTTAGAACGGCAGATCGTCGCTGTCGTCGATGACGGCGAAGTCATCGGTATCCCCTGCCGAGTAGCTGGGGACCGCCTCGATGTTGGACGGGCGGGCGGCGGGCTGGGCATTCTGACGGGGCTGGCTGCCATAAGAGGCGCCACCCCCGGTGCTGCCGCTGGAGTTCTTGGGCCCGGCGAAATTGATGTTGTTGGCGACGATCTCCACCGCGGTGCGGTTATTGCCGTTCTTGTCCTGGTACTGCCGGGTCTGGATGCTGCCGTCGATGACGATCAGACTGCCCTTCTGGAAATACTTGCAGACAAAATCGGCCTGGCCGCGCCACGCAACCACGTCGAAGAAATCGGCCTGGCGCTGCTCGCCCTGGCGGGCAAAGTTGCGGTCGCAGGCAATGCGGAAGCGGGCCATATTGATGCCGCTGGTGGTGGTGCGAAGCTCGGGGTCCGCCACCAGGCGGCCCATGATAGCAACAACGTTCAACATAAGACGGGACTCCTTGTACTCTGTGGAATTAGTCTTCCTTTGCGACGATCAGGGAGCGCATGACGCCCTCGGTGATCTTGTACACACGGTCCAGCTCGGCGGGGAAGTCGGGCTCGCTGGTGAAGTTGATCACAGTGTAGATGCCCTCGTTCTCGTCGTTGATGGGGTAGGCCAGACGGCGCTTGCCCCACTCGTCGATGGAATCGATCGTGCCGTTGGCCTCGATCAGGGACTTGAACTTACCGACCAGAGCGGCGGTAGCCTCGTCGTCGAGGGTGGCGGTGGTAATCAGCATGGTTTCGTACTTTGCCATTTTGTGCACCTCCTTTTGGACATAAGGGCTTCGGGTGGAAGCCAAGGGTCCGCGGGGCTTCCCGCGGGGCCGTCTTTACAGACAGCAATTTATTATACCAAGAGAAGGCGGGATTGTCAATCACTTTTTTCAGATTTTTTTCCTGACTTTTCCCCTTTCTTTGTTTATGGCGTCAGGTCGATCCAGTACCGTTCCAGTTCCCGGTTCCTGTCTGCCTCAAAGACGGTCGATTCATAGACACCGCCAGCCGATAGGATGACCCGCCGGCTGGCTTCATTGTCCGGCGTACAGGTAATCAGCACACGGGCAAGCCCCAGCTGCCGGCAAAAAGGCAAAACCTCCCGCAGCATCCGGGCGGCATAGCCTTTGCGCCGCTCAGACGGGCGGACAGAATAACCGATATGTCCGCCGTAAGCCGCAAGCATCTGGTTAAGGGTATGTCGCACCTGGATAGTGCCCACCATCTTGCTGTCGGATGCGCGAATGCACAAAAACTGGGTGGTTCGCACCCAATCCATATCCATGGGCAGAGCCCCGTCTGTGTCCCAGGACTGGCACCAGCGGACCCAGTCCATAGGGTCCTCCATCCGGCGCAGCGGGCCACATCCGTCCATCCGGCTGCCGGTGTCCAGACATTCCTGCCGGTACGAAGCGATCTGCGCGGCGTAATCAGGCGCGCAGCGCACCAAAAGCATTTGTTCCATAGATGATTTTCCTTTCATGGAGACAGCCCTAAACCTGCCCCAAGTTTCTTTTATCCAATGGCCAGCCCGGCCCCCTGCTCGCGCAGGGTGAGGATGTGGCAGCTGCCGGGGCCGAACACGCCGTCCATGGCGGCACAGTAGCGCGCAAGGCACGCCGCCGGGACGAACGCCTGGATGGTGCCGGCGAAGCCGCCCCCCTGCATCCGCCAAGCGCCGCCGCTGCCCTCCAAAATGTGCTGGCTGAGGGCCAGCGCCACCGAAAGGCTCTGGTGGCGCGGGTCTGCACCGCTGTAGACGTTCTGGCAGAGGGCAAAGGAATCGTGGCCGCTCTCCCGCACCAGGGCCAGGAACTCGCCGAAGCGGCCTGCCCGGAGGGCGCGGTCCTCGGCCAGGGTGCGGGCGTTCTCCCGGAAGAAGTGGGCCGCCCGCAGGCAGGCGCGGTCCCCGCACTGGGCGCGCAAGGCGGGCAGGCGGGCCCAGAAGTCCTGCTCCCGCACCTGGCCCAGCACTTTGCAGCCGTCAAAGCAGGCGGCCACCGCCTCCATCTCGCTGCGGATGGCGGCAAACTCGGCGGTCAGCTCGCTGTGGCTGCCCCGGGTGTCGGTCACGCACAGGCTCATCCCCTCCGGCAACAGCCCCTGGGCATGGATCTTTTCCACGCGCGGGGTCTCGGGGTCCTCGAAGTCGGCGAAGATCACCCCGCCCAGCGCGCTGGCCAGCTGGTCCAGCAGGCCGCTGGGCTTGCCGAAGTAGATGTTTTCGGCGTACTGGCCCAGACGGGCCACCTGGGCCGCCGTCAGGCCGCAGCCGAACTCGCCGTTCATGATGGCGCCCATCCCCATCTCAAAGGCTGCCGAGCTGGACAGTCCCGAGCCCCGCAGCACATCGCTGGCGGTGTAGGCGTCGTAGCCGCCCACCTCCCGGCCCATCGAGCGGAAACCCTCGGCAAGGCCCCGGATCAGGCTGGCCGAGTGGGTGGACTCTCCGCTCTGCAGGTCGGACTGGTCCAGGTCTATCACGTCCAGCTTGTTGAACCCCCAGGACTTGACCCGTATGTAGCGGTCGTCGTTTTGGGCGGCCACTGCCACCAGGTCCAGCCCCACCGCCGCCGCCAGGCCGTAGCCGTGCTGGTGGTCGGTGTGGTTGCCGCCCAGCTCAGCCCGGCCGGGCGCGGTGTAGATCCGCACCTGCCGGCCGGGGCCAAAGTAGCGCTCGAACCCGTCCAGGGCCGCGCACCAGCGCGCCCGCTGCCGGGCCAGCATCTCTTTGGATGGACCGTATAACTTTTGCAGGACGCCGTCCCAGACGCCCGCCGTGATCTCCTGCCGCCTCTGCGCACTTGTCGCCATTAGGGTGTCACCTGCTTTCTGTATCAGCCGTGTGTGACGTTTTCTGCTTTTATTGTAGCTTAAATGCAGGCTTTTTGCAATTTTCTCCGGGCCAAAAAGCGGATTTTCGGCGTCCGGGACAAAGATTCAGATGTACTTTTGTTGAATTTGCGCCGCCGGATATGGTATACTTAGAGCACTGGCTGCACGCCTGACCATTCTGCCCGAAAAGGAGGCCCCCTATGCCGGAGGTTTATAAACAGTCGTTCAAACAAAATTATACCAACAACGTAGACCTGTCCGTCTTTAACTGCGGGCTGGAGCGCTGCGCCCCCGGCCATACCTGGGGCCCCGGCATCCGGGACCACTACCTGATCCACCTGATCCTGGCCGGCAAGGGCACCTTCCAGACCGGCGGCAAGACCTGGGAACTGGCCCCCGGAGACCTGTTTTTTGTCCAGCCCAACCAGCTGAACACCTACACCGCCGACGCCCAGCAGCCCTGGGAATACTGCTGGGTGGGCTTCAACGGGATCAGCGCCCACCGCCTGGCGTCCCTGCTGCCCTTTTCGGAGGATCAGCCGGTCCACCACACCCAGCACCCGGACGAGATGTTCAAGGCTATGGAAAACATCTACCGCGCCCGCGGGCTGCGGGTGCAGGACGAAACGGCCATGGTGGGCTACCTTTATTTATTTATCGCCGCCCTGATGGAGGAGACCGGCGAGCGCCGCCTCCACAACACCAGTTCTTCCAGCCAGTACGTCCTGAACGCCATCAAGTACATCCAGTTCAATTACTCCCACGACATTTCCATTGACGACGTGGCCAAGAGCGTGGGGGTCTCCCGCAGCCACCTCTACCGCGTCTTTATGAGCAACGTGGGCAAAAGCCCCATCGACTACCTGACCGAATACCGGATCAACGAGGCCTGCAAGCTGCTGCAGGCTGGCAACCTGTCCATCGCCGAGGTGGCCATCTCGGTGGGCTTCTTCGACCAGTTTTATTTTTCCCGCGTGTTCAAGCGGGCCAAGGGGGTGCCCCCCAGCAAATACATCGCCGCCCAGCAGGCCAGCGCGTCCGATGCGCCCGGCACGCCCAACACCCCATGACCCCCAAGGAGGAACCATGCCTTTACAGAAGAATCAGATCATCACACTGTCCATCGAGCGGCTGTCCGGCGACGGCAGCGGCGTCGGCCACTGGGAGGGCGAAGCCGTCTTTGTGCCGGGGACGGCCCCCGGCGATGTGATCCGCGCCCGGGTGGTCAAGGACTGCAAGCGGTACGCCTTCGGCATCGTGGATGCGGTCGAGACGGCCTCCCCCGACCGCATCCCGGCCGACTGCCCGGTGGCAGGCCCCTGCGGCGGGTGCAGCCTGCGGCATCTGCGCTACCAGGCCGAGCTGCAGGCCAAGGAGTCCGCCGTAGCCGACGCCTTCCGGCGGATCGGCGGGCTGGACGTCGAGGTCCAGCCCATCCTCCCCTCCCCCGAAGTGGACCGCTACCGCAACAAAGTGCAGTACCCGGTGGGGCTGGACAAAAACGGCAAACCCTGCATCGGCTTTTACGCCGGACGCAGCCACCGGATCGTCCCCTGCGCCGACTGCAAACTGCAGCCCGCCGTCCTGAACGAGATCGGACATTTTCTGTGCGGGCTGTTCGCCCAGTACGGCATCCAGCCCTACGACGAGGCTTCCGGCAGCGGGCTCGTGCGCCACATCTTCCTGCGGCGGGGCGCCCACAGCGGCCAGATCATGGTCTGCCTGGTCTGCACCCGCACCCGCCTGCCCCATGCCGCCGAGCTGACCGCCGCCCTGTGCAGCCGTTTCAGTGAGGTGCGCACCGTTCTTGTCAACGTCAACCCCGACAAGACCAACGTCATCCTTGGCCGCGAGAACCGGGTCCTGTACGGCCCCGGCTTTATCGAGGACACCCTCTGCGGGGTGCCGGTGCGCCTGGGCCCCCTCTCCTTTTACCAGGTGAACACGCCCGGCGCCGAACAGCTCTACGGCGTGGCCGCCGCCTATGCCGCCCCCGGCCCTGACGACCTGCTCCTGGACCTCTATTGCGGGATGGGCACCATCGGCCTTTCCATGGCGGAGCATTGCCGCGCGCTGGTGGGGGTCGAGGTGGTCCCCGAGGCCATCGAGAGCGCCAAAGCCAACGCCGCCCGGATGGGCAGCTCCATTGCGGCCAAGAGCCGTTTCTTCTGCGCCGACGCCGGCGAAGCCGCCACCCGCTTGTCTGCCGAGGGCCTGGCCCCCGGCATCATCGTCGTTGACCCACCCCGCAAGGGCTGCGACGCGGCCACCCTGGCCGCTATCGTCCAGATGTCCCCCCGCCGCCTGGTCTACGTCAGCTGCAACCCCTCCACCGCCGCCCGCGACGCCGCCGAGCTCGCCCGGCACGGCTACCGCGTCGAGAAGGTCCAACCGGTGGATATGTTCCCCCGGACGGGGCATGTGGAATGCGTAATCAAGCTTTCCAAGGGAAGTTTTACACCTAAAAAGATCCGTGTGGAGTTCTCTTTGGAGGACATGGATCTGTCCAACCTAAAAAAGGGTGCCACCTACCAGGAGATCAAAGATTACGTCAAGGAGCAGACCGGTCTGAACGTCACTCCCCTGTACATCGCCCAGGTCAAGCAGAAGTGCGGGATCACCGAGCGGGAGTGCTACAACAAGCCCAAGTCGGAGAACACCAAGCAGCCTCAGTGCCCGCCCGAAAAGGAGAAGGCCATCCGGGATGCGCTGAAACACTTCCAGATGATCTGATCACTTCCCTATTATAATGAAAGAGCCGCACACACTCCGGGATAGCCCCGGTGGATGTGCGGTTTTTCCAAGGCAATAATGTTTCAGCTTTAACTTTTCATTTTTATTTGCTGATGTTACAATGCCTATACCTTAATTCTCTTAAGACGGCGATCTCTATAAATAGTAATAAGCAAGAATTTAAAGTAGCCCAGATCTTTAATTTGTTATACTGTCACCATGTCCGTCCTTTTAACACCTATTAACAGAAAAATGAGATGCTGTTACAATGGAGGAATAAGTATTGTGAAATTATCCTACAATAAAGTTTTTAATAGATATACTACATCGTTCTCGGACAAACTAACTGAAGCTTTCTATTCTTTATATAAAAGTACGAGATTACAATTGGAAAACATTTTTCCGCTATCTCAAAACGAAAAATATAATTTTAATAACAATGATCCCTTCTCAAGAAAGGAATCTGCCGATATCCCACAAGGATTTGATTATATAGAAAAAAAGAGCACCGATGGATTTGTAAAACTAGACTATATAGATTTTTATGACTATCTTCCCAAAGAAAATTTGTCAAAATTTATTACTGAGGCAAAAAAATGCGTTCGGCGAAATAAATTAAATCCTTTCGGACCTTTCCATTCCCGTAATGATATAAAAAGGATTTACAACTTTGGTCAGTATCGTGATGACCAAGCTTTTGCAAGCATTTTGTCTATTACATTTTGCAAAAACAACAAACTGCAACAATCTTGTACTTCCCTTTCCGTGTCTCTTCGCAATTTGTCGACAACCTTTCTTTTAGTACGATACCGGGTATATATTTCACAACAATTTAACGATGAAATTCAAAATATTTGCAAGAAAAAATATTTGGGGTTTACAACAATACATAGACACTTTAACACACCTTGGTATGCGGTGAAAAGGTTTGGCAGAGCATTCTATACTGGTAATGACGCACGCAAAAAGGAAATTTATGCCATTATTTCTCATTTAAAATGGGAAATCATGAAGGAGCTTCGAAAAACATTTTCTATTTATTTCTTGCAGGATCATATATTTACACCGACATTTGAAACATATTCGACAAATATTCGCCCAAATAAAAACAAATGCAATTTGGACTTTTGGGATAGTATATCATTTGGCCATAATACAGATTATGCGCCAATCTATAACGCCTGTGTGTGCTGGGATTATAACTGCGGAAAAAATGAAGGGGTTTGTTTAACTTGCTTCTGTGGAGGAAATTATTCTACAGATAACAACTTACCAGAGCTTGCACACGCCGAAATTTCAGATATATATGGAGTTTATCTGACTGCTTCAACATTAGAACGTGTGGCAGAACGCAACATAGAAATTTGCAACCGAAGAATTAGCAAGAACATAAGAAAATCTAAAACTTCTTCGATTCTAAAAGTCAGGGTTTCAGTTGAGCAAAAATTGTATTATAGTTACCGTTTTATTTCAGAATTTTCAGGAAAAACAATTGATCATGATGATGTAAAGGCATTCCGACATCAGTTTTACAAAAAAGATTCGATATCTTCTATGAGTCTAGAATATCTCCCAAAAGAAATCAAACAATCAAAACAACAAATTGATAATATATTAAAGATATTGAATGATGCGGCAGAGTATAGAAGCAGCGAATCAAATATAAGGTTACAGTGGATTATGATGATAGTAACAATTTTATCTTTATTTGTTGCACTACTTAGTATCTACAATGGCAATATTGTAGAAGATGTTAAGAAATTATTTGAGTCGATAAATGTATTAATTTTTCGGCTAATATAATAACCATTCTGATAATATAATGACTTTATGATATATTGCACGATTGACGTCGATAATATACTTTCGTAATAGCTCTAAGTTGATCTTCTATATTAATATAAAAGAAAAAGAGCCGCACACACCTTGGGATAATTCCCACGTGACTTGCGGCTCTTTTTCTCAACCTTATTTTATGACTGTTTCAATGCAGCCAACAGCTCACTAAAGCCGTCCATGGCCGCTTGCAGGTTCTCCATGATATCCTGAGCAAGTTCCTCCGGGGCGGGGAGGTTGTCCAAGTCGGCAAGGGATTTGTCCTTGATCCAGAAAATATCCAGGCTGGTCTTGTCCCGGGCAAGGATTTCCTCTGCCGTGAAGCGCCGCCAGCGGCCTTCCGGGTTTTCCTCGCTCCAGGTCTCATGGCGTTCGTGCCGGTTTTCCGGATGATAGCACTGAATAAAGTCCTCCAGATCCCCAAAGGTCATAGGATTCTGCTTGAGGGTAAAATGAATATTGGTTCGCAGATCGTAGACCCAAATCTCTTTGGTCTGTCGCTCCGGGCTGGCGGGGCGCTTGTCAAAGAAGATCACATTTGCCTTGACGCCTGGTTTATAGAAGATACCGGTGGGTAGCCGCAGGATGGTATGGAGGTCGCAGGTCTCCAGCAATTTCTTGCGGATGGTCTCGCCTGCTCCGCCCTCAAAGAGAACATTGTCCGGCAGCACCACCGCCGCTTTGCCGGTGGGTTTCAGCAGGGTGTTGATGTGCTGGAGGAAATTGAGCTGCTTGTTGGAGCTGGTGGTCCAGAAGTCCTGCCGGTTGTAGACCAGGTCCTCTTCCTCCTGTTCCCCTTCCTCGTTGGTGAAGGTCAGGGCAGACTTTTTGCCAAAGGGCGGGTTTGTGAGCACATAGTCGAACCGTTCGCCGGGGTCGGTGAGCAGGGCGTCCCCCAGGGTGATGGGCACCTGACCGTAAAGGTCACCAATGTTGTGGAGGTAGAGGTTCATCAGACTCATCTTGAAGGTGGTGGGCACGATCTCCCAACCCCGGAACGCCTCTTTTTTCAAAAATTCCTTGGCTTCCCGGTCCAGGTTGTAGTGCTGCGGGTCGGCCAGATAGCTCTGGGCCGCCAGCAAAAAGCCGCCGCTGCCGCAGCAGGGGTCGGCCACGGTCTTCATGGGCTCCGGGCGGACACACTCCACCATCGCCTGGATCAGCGGCCGGGGGGTAAAATACTGGCCCGCGCCACTTTTCACGTCCTCGGCGTTCTTTTGCAGCAGGCCCTCGTAGATCTCGCCCTTGACATCGGTGGACATGGAGACCCATTTTTCCTTGTCGATCATCTGGACGATGCGGTAAAGGATGGCGGCATTATTAATCTTGTTGGTGGCCCCCTTGAAGATCTTGCCCAAGGTGCCGCCCTGCTCCCCCAGGGTCTCCAGGATGGATTTATATTTTTCCTCCAGCTCTGCGCCCTTGAGATCGCTCATATCCGCCCAGTTACAGCCCTCCGGGATGCCGGTCTGGCGGTTGTAGGGCGGCTTTGCGTACTCGTCGGACATCTTCAAAAAGATCAGGTAGGTGAGCTGCTCCAGGTAGTCACCGTAGGACACGCCGTCGTCCCGCAGCGGGCCGCACATGCCCCAGACCTTGGAAATGATACTTGCGGTTTGTTCAGACATTACAGTTCCTCTTCAAAAAGTTCTATTAGGTCGTCATGAATTGAATTATAAAAACGAATCTCTTTTGGAGTTTGCCCCTCAAATTCCTGATTTACAAACTTTTTAAGTTTGGCTGCATCAGCCTTCAATTCTTTCATTCCATAGCTTCGGATATTAGGAAGCATTAAGAAAGCAGGAATTTTATTTTCAATAACAAAATCCATCAATTCGTTAAAAACGCCCAGGCTTTTCACAGCCTGATCCGTTTCTTTAGAGTCTTTACTGTTATAATAGAAAAATGATTTCAGAAAATGATACCCAAAGTAAATGGCAGTCGGATTCACAAGAATATTGAGAGCTATTCTCTGGGTTTCACTATATAAAACGGTAATCATCCGCCACTCGTTTTCGTATTTCCACACATCCGATTTGTTAATCGCCGCACAGAGTACCGCTTCATCCACTGGATATTCTGCAATCTTATCTTTTTGATTGTCAACCAGATCGGAAACATCTACTGGTACATTTGAATATGCAACCGGGAAAAGAAGTTTTCGTTGCAGTGCCTCTTTTCCCCATTGATTAAAATCATATGCTATGCAAATACCTTTTTGAGAATCTGCATAATGAGCCCACATTAATACCGAATCATTTTTAGTTGAAAAACATGCCGCATAAGTACCCACATCATCCGGCAGTCTAAATATTAAACGAGATTTTGTCTTAAAATAATTTCTGCGCTGTTCCGTATAGTCATCATGGGAAAGCAACGCCCCAGGAAATCCGGCTTTTTGAAACGCCTCCTCAAGTTCGCACCATTCCTGCTCAGCCGCCTGTTCAATTTCTTCTTTAGAACCATATTTGTGGATTGCTCCATCAAATAAATCATTAAAGCTACCAATAGATGTAGCTGTCACACTATGATTAATAATATCATTAACAGCATATTCAGAAAGGCCACGATACTTATAGAGGCGGGGAAATCTTTCCGGGAATGTAAATGCAGGATCACTAATTCCAGCACGCAGCCGTTGTAATACAGATTCCCGAAAACTCTCTTTTTGAACGACATCTAAAAAAGTCAACATTGTAATCGCCTCCTTTATAACCCTCCCTCAAAGGCTTGCTTCAAAATACTCTGCCGCAGGGCTTCTGCCTGCTGCAAAGAGGTGTCAATGGTTTGCTCAATATTCCCATAAACAGATAAAACCCGTTCGATCCTTTGGACAATCTTTGTTTGATCTAACACCGACGGAATTGGAATCTCTATATTTGAAAAATTTTTTGCCCCCAAGTGATTGATTCCAACACCGCCAACTATGCGTGAAAAGTACCCGCTTATGTACAAATATTTATAATACCAGAACACATATTCAGGATTAGCTTCTTTCACTCGATGGCGGATAACTGTATTTTGAAAGCAGCAAGTTTGTAGTTCACACTTCCATAAAGCCGGTTTTCCAACTTGCGTCGGGCTGCCTGATGCTTCTGAAATTACTATATCATTTTCCTGGAGGGTATATTTGCTTTGTTCAGTTGGTGTAAACTCCATTTCCAAAACATCTGATAAATCAAGGCCTTGCTCTGTAATATTCGCAGCTCGAATGTATTTAGTTGGGTATAAATTGGAGACATTTTGGGGAGATCTTTGCCGCCCGAGCTTTACTTCTCCAACATCCAATGCTTTAAGTTTTTTCCAATCCTTACCCGGTGTAAACGCCTCTTTCAGCACTGCCTGACGGTAGACCTTCAGCTTTTCCTTTGCGGTTTGCAGTTCCGCCACGCTGGCGTCCAACTTGGAAAACAACTCCTCAATCTTGGAGACGATGCGCTTTTGTTCGGAAAGCGGTGGAACCGGAATAGGCGTATTCATAAACGGGCCTTTGGTAATATGAACCATACCCGATCCGTGAGTCTTTGCATACAGTTCAGCAACTACTTGAAGTAAGAAATAGTATAAATATTTTTTCTCAATCTGTTCAGAAGGAATCACCCGAAAAATATGCTGATTCAGCCATGCGTCATCCCCTTTCCAGATGTGCGCACCAAGTGAAGCTGACCACGCAAACAGCAAATCTCCCTTTTTTACTTTATACTTTTCTTCCAGTCCCTGACTTGAATAGTGATAGGGGGCAGCGGAATTTGTAAGATTCTGAATACGGATAATTGGTATCCCAGTATCCTCCCACTCACTCGGTTTAAATGCTCGTCCATTGATATATGTAGCCACATTTCCCAGAGTGCTGATCTTCGTTCCTGTATAGGAACTTGTTTTTAACATTTATATATCTCTCCTTACGCCACCAATTCTCGATTCATTTCCATCAAAACCGCCTCATACTGTTCCCCGAACACCTCATAGAACCGCCCAAGACCGCCCTTGCGGTCGAAGGGGCTCAGGTCCAGATCTTCCGGCTGGATGCTCAGAGAGACGGCGATATGGTCTTTCACCAACTGGAGCCACTCCATCTGTTCCGGGGTGAAATGCACAGCACCGGCGTTGCGGCGGAAAGTCCATTGCTGAAAGTTATAGTTTACCTTATCCGCAAAGGGTTGTAAACCCTCAGCCTCTCTCATCTCAAACCGGATGATGGAAACGAGATCCGCCAGCTGATGCAGTGTCCCCTTCCCTTTCACCTTTTCCGGCTTCTTGATGGCATAGCAATCCCACAGCCGCTCGATGGTCACGCCCCGACCCCGCAGTTTTTCATAGAGAGCTTTCAGCTTCTCAATGGCCATGGGGCGGTCCTGGTAGGTCTGGCTGTACAGGATGCGCAGAGCAATGATCTCGTCCTTGTTTTCCTCGATAAATTCATGGAAGGTTTGAATCACCCGGTCGGCATTCTCCTCCTTTTGGGCGTCAAATCCCGCAAAGAGCAGGGTGTCCGGGTTGGTGGTGTCGATGATCTGTTCATGGCTGCGGCGGACATTCTCGACAAAGTCACGCACCTCCGGTCGGCAGAAAGGCGCCACCGCCTGAGCCGCGGCCTCCCGCTGCACCGTCTGAATCTGCTCCCCAGTGGGCTGCGGGGTTCGGAACTGCTCCCGGGCCCGGGCGGCGAGAATATCTTCATCAAAGGCATTCAGCAGATTCTCCGCCATCTGACTGGCCGGAACACCAACCACCTGGGCAAACTCTTTCCGCTCGCCGGAACTCATCTGACTGTTGAGGCGAATCACCCGATTGGCAAGAGAGGTCAATGTATCCTCATCTTTGGCCCCCAGGGCCACCGTCATCATCAGTTCTCTCAGCGAAACAGAGGGTTTACGCTCCAGAGTTCGGGTCTCAGACTTTCTGGATTTGGTAACGCCCACCGCGTCCACGATAACAAAGTGGTCCTTGTTCTCAGTTGCCGAAGGAGTTACCTTTTGCAGGTCGTCCTTGCCGAGCACGCGAGTGCCCCGGCCCTTCATCTGTTCAAAATAGTTCTTGCTGCGCACATCCCGCATAAAAACCAAGCACTCAATAGGCTTAACATCGGTGCCGGTGGCAATCATGTCCACCGTGACCGCAATGCGGGGGTTATAGTTGTTTCGGAAATCACTGAGCACCCCTTCCGGGTTCTCGGCGGAGTAGGTAATCTTTTTACAGAACTCGTTTCCCTCGCCGAACTCCTCCCGGACAATTTGAACGATATCATCGGCGTGGCTGTCAGTCTTGGCAAAGATCAGGGTTTTGGGGACTTCCGTCCGCCGCGGGAACAGTGTAGTGAACAGGTTGTCCCGGAAGGTACGAATCACGGTGCGGATCTGGCTGGGGTTTACGATGTCCCGGTCCAGCTGGGTGGGCCGATAATCTACATCCTCATCCAGCTGCTTCCATCGTTTTTCCCGCGAAAGCCGATTGCGGCACTCGATGACCTGCTTCATAATATGAGCGCCGCTTTGGGTCACCTGAGTCTCAATAAGGAAGATGTCCTCTCCCACATTAACACCGTCAATGATCGCCTGCTCCCGGGAATATTCGCTGACCACGTTCTCATTGAAAAAGGCAAAGGTGCGCTTGTCCGGTGTGGCGGTCAGGCCAATGAGGAAGGCGTCGAAGTAGTCCAGCACCTGCTGCCAAACGTTGTAGATGGAGCGGTGGCACTCGTCAACGATGATGCAGTCAAAAAACTCCGGCGGATACTTCTCGTTGTAGACTACCTCTTTGGCCGCCTGGCGGTCCGCTGAGGCAAACTCATTGAAAGAGGTTTCCTCCGCCGATTCGTCCAGCTCCTCCCCTTTCAGGATGGAGTACATCCGCTGAATCGTACTGATGCACACCTGCACATCCTGGGGAATGTAGGAGCTTTTCAGCCGCCGCACTCCGTAAATTTCAGAGAAAGATCGATTGTCGTCGTTGGGACGGTAGGCCAGGAATTCGCGTTCCGCCTGTTCCCCCAAACCCTTGGTATCCACCAAAAAGAGAACTCGTTTGATTTTGGCGTATTTCAGCAGACGGTATACCGCTGTAATGGCTGTGAAGGTCTTGCCCGCACCAGTAGCCATCTGAACCAGCGCCTTGGGACGATTTTCCGCAAAAGACCGCTCCAGGCTTTCAATGGCTGTGATCTGACAGCTGCGGAATCCGGTTGTGTCAAAGGGCGGGAAGTGCTTCATATTATTGCGGACAGTGTCCTCAGATCTCAGCAGAGCGCGAAGGCTTTCGGGGCGGTGAAAGCTGAATATGCTGCGGGAACGATATTTGAGATCGTTGTAATCGGTGAAACGGGTCAACTTACCTGTTGCCTCATAGGCAAAACGAATATGGCATCCACCCTTCACCCATTTGAAGGTACTTTCAGCATATCGGCTGGACTGTTCTTCCACGGTGGTGATGTTTTCACCCTTTTCATCGGCCTTGGCCTCGACAACGCCAACCGGGACACCATCTACAAAAAGGGCATAGTCCACCGGCCCAGTGCTGGTTGGGAATTCCCGCACCGCTACGCCGGGCCCAGCCATAGGGTTAAGCTGCCGCATATCCTGCAAAATCCAACCAGCCTGTGTCAGTCGCTGGTCGATCATTTCACGTGCTTTTTGCTCTGGAGTCAAAACCTTCACCTCCAACAAAAATCGGGTATTTATTCAATTATATCACGCATTCTATATCCTTGCTACAGTTTTTACCAGGTAGCAGATCGTTCTTATTATGTAAAACATACCATGACGTTTTCCATGGCGCATTCCCCTCAGTAGGCATGTGCGAGTTATCTTGGTTTAGTACTCGCACAAAAATTGTACCGGCCAAAAATAGATCAACCGGTACGAAGGCTTTGAGCATTTTATTATTTATGGAACTGCGAAAAGGCCGAGGTGATTCCAAAGAGGGGCTCCCCTCTTTGGCTCTGGGTTTCCAATAGGGGCGAGCAGCATCCCTGTTGGCACACGACTTTGGTTACAAAGTCTAGTGTGTTATACCTTTGTGCAGCAGAGGACGGCTGAATGGAGAGCTATTCTCCCCTACTCTCCTGGCGCGAAAGGTGCCCCGGCAGGGGCAGCATGAGTGACAAAGAAAGGCTGGTAGTTTGTGCCCAAAAGCACAGACTGCCAGCCTTTTGCTGTCTGCGGAACAAAGGTATATAAATCCCCGCCGCAGCGGTCGTTCTCTATGTAAGCGTACCTTCAAAAATAGCCTATTTCTTTCTGGGATGCCTTCCCCGCTGAGAGGTTCCACTTCTCAAAAGGCCCGATTTCCGGCTGATCTGAACCAGCCACCGCTTTTCATCATCGGTCAGCTTGTTGTAGGGCAGATGTAACTGCTTGCAAAAGATCATAATCCACTTTTGAAAATCACTGCCCTCTGTGCCGGAAAGTTCTTTCAGGTATTCCTTCAAGCCGGTCGCTGAATTATCCGCAGAGACACTCCCCGCATCTTTGCTATGACTTTGTTTCAAATCCCGAAGGATTCGCTCTACATCGTCGCTGACCACTCGGGCAAAGTACTCATCCTCATCAATCTGAGCTGCCTTTAGGGTCAATAGGGTATTATCCTCTTTGGGATGGTACTTCTCCAAAATAGCGGCTCGGGCGGATTCCAGCAGGCTGTTCAGGTTGCGGATCTGCATCGACACCACGCCATCCACATAGATTTCCATGTCCGCCATCAGCCGGGCAAACTCCGGGTGGGTAATCAGCTCCGACAAAAGCCGATTGTTGACCCTTCCGCTGCTCAGCACCTCTACTGCATCGTCACTCAAATGCAGGTCTGAAAGGCCTGTTTCTGAGTGTTTTTTGTTCTCGGTCAGGCCCAGCAGGTAGTCCAGTCCTACGTTGTAGAGCGTTGCCAGCTTCTCTAAAGCATTCAGGTTAATATCCGGCTTTTTGTCGTTTTCGTAATTGCTGAGGGTGGACTTTACAATGCCGGTCTGTTCGGATACCTGTTCCAATGTCAGGTTATGCTCCCGCCGCAGATCGGTGAGCCGTTCTCCCGTGGTCAGTTTCGTCTGCATTGATTCACCTCCGTTGCCCCTTTATTTTACCATATTCGACCTGTCGAATGGGGTCGAAGGGACAAATCATTCCCATATTTTGACCAACCAGCAGTTCCGTCCATGACCGTGGAAAAACGGCTGCCAGAGAACCTTTATTTTAATTTATGGAAAAAACGGGAAACTGAAATTTTCCTGCTATAATAGCCTTCGCTGATAAGTGAATGACCGTCCTCACCGCCCAAACCGCGACGACCTCCACCCGGAGCGAGCGCCCGAAAGGGATGGCACAGCGCCCTCAGAAATGAGCGGTTGCCTGTCAGAAGCGATGAGGGAGACCGGCAAAGTCTTTTAAAAAAGGAGGTACGGAACAAAACGTTACGCACCTGGTTGGACCGGCCGAGACCCAAATCCAAATACAAAAGTAGGTGTACCTCGCAACAGGGTACACCTACTCCTTCTATCAACACGATCCGACGAAGTACCGAATACTTGCCCATAAGGTACTAGAATAGCGAGGTGCAAATGAATCTTTTTAAAACTGTAAAGGAATCCGTCACTATCAAGCAGGCTGCAGCCCTGTACGGTCTGCCTACCACGACCACCTGGATGGTTCGATGCCCTTTCCATGAGGACCATACTCCCAGCATGAAGCTGAACGACACTTATTACTACTGCTTTGGCTGCGGCGCCACTGGCGACGTCATTGACCTTACCGCCCAGTTGTTTGGTCTCAGCAGCTTCCAGGCAGCCCGGAAACTGGCCCAGGACTTCGGCCTCAGCCCGGACAAGCCCCCATCCGGTGCAATCTCTCTGCCCAAGCCACCTGCGGCCCCTTCAGACACTCAGAAAGAAGAAATCTTCTACTGTCTCCGGGTCCTCCACGACTACCGTGATCTTCTGACCCGATGGCAGACAGAGTTCGCTCCCCTCTCCCCGGAGGAACCGTTGGACGAGCATTTTGTAGAGGCGCTGCACATGATGGCCGTTGTGGACGACCTCATTGATTGCCTGGCCTTCGGGCCCACCTCCAAGAAGGCAGCCGCTGCCAAGCGCCTGCTGGATGGCCAGCTTCTGCCGACGGTAGAATCCCGCCTCAATTCCCTAGATAGAAAGGAGGCTGCATGAAAAACAAGAAATACTGGCCCAGCCACAACGACCCGGTCTGGCTGGAAGAAGGCTTCCGGATCAACGAATCTGTTTTCTGCGAGACCTTCATTTCGACCCACAAAATTGTTTTCTGCAATGGTTTCTTCTTTACCGAAGATGGCCGGGTAACGGATGAGATGCCTCTGCGAAGCACCATCTATACGGAACTGAAGGACTACGCCAGCAACAACGTAGCCCGCAAAGTGGGCAGCATTCTGGACCTTCTGAAACTCTCCGCCCAGGTGGAGGACTTCCGGCCAGTCACCAACTGTATCCACCTGGCCAATGGTACCTTGAACTTGAACGGCAGCTTTCAGGAAGGCAAACCGGAAGTGGTCCGCAACCGGCTGCCGGTCCGATACAACCCCAAAGCTGCCCAGCCCACTCACTGGCTGAGGTTCCTGTCCGACCTCCTCTATCCTGAAGATATCCCAACCGTCCAGGAGTTTATAGGTTACTGCCTCATCCCCAGCAATAAGGGACAGCGGATGATGGTTATCAAAGGTCGAGGCGGCGAAGGCAAATCTCAGATCGGTGTGGTGCTCTCCAAGTTGTTCGGCACCAATATGAAGGACGGCAGCATCGGCAAAATCTCCGAGAACCGTTTTGCCCGGGCCGACCTTGAACACATCCTGCTCTGTGTGGATGACGATATGCGAATGGAGGCCCTGCGCCAGACCAACTACGTCAAATCCATTGTCACTGCCCAGGGCCAGATGGATCTGGAACGGAAAGGCAAACAGAGCTATCAGGGATGGATGTATGCTCATCTACTGGCCTTTAGCAACGGAGATTTGCAAGCTCTGTACGACCGAAGCGACGGCTTCTACCGGCGGCAACTGGTCCTGACCACCAAGGACAAGCCCGCTGACCGAGTGGATGACCCTGACATCGCCGAGAAGATGGCTGCCGAGGCCGAAGGGATTTTCCTGTGGGCCTTTGAGGGGTTGCAGCGCCTGGTCAGAAACGGCTTCAAGTTTACTGAGAGTGACCGCGCCCGGCAGAACCGGGAACTTGTCAAGCGGGATAATAACAACTTCTTCGATTTCATGGAGGCCGAGGACTATATTCGGCTCAAGGCGGATGCCTGCATTAGCTCCAAAGACCTCTATACCATTTATAAGATGTGGTGTGAGGAGAACAACCTGGTAGCTCTGAAAGCCCGGAGCTTCAGCGATGCCGTGATTGCCAACCTGAAAAAGTACAACCTGGAGCACACCAACAACATCGCCAACTCGGCAGGCCGCCGCGTATGGGGCTATCTGGGAATTGAGGCACTTGTACGGCCTGAGATGCCTGCTTCCCCCTGGGGATAAAACTGTATATGGGAGAACTTGGCCTTTTCGCTATGTACGTATGTACGAGGCCCGTACAGACGCATCCGGCGAAAGGCTTCAGAGGGCGTAACCGTTTGTTACTCCCTTGAAGTGGCTGTGACCAAATTGGTCACAACCAAGTTAAAACGCTCCAAGTCAGATGGATGTCGTGCTTCACGACGCCCTCATCCTGCCAGCAAGGGGTCGGCGAGTCACCGACCCATATTTTTATGATTGAAGTGGCTGTTCCCATTTTGGGAACGGCCAAAAACCTGTATAAGAGGAAACTTGGCCTTTTTACTATGTACGTATGTACAAGTTCTGTACGCACGTACATAGCAAAACCCTAAAACGCACCATATGCACGAACCCTTTACGATGCTAAAGTGGTGCCGGTCAAGTTGACCGACACCACACGGAGACGATCAAGTTGTCATGGTGACAACTCGGCTTTGGTGGCACTGGACATTTTGTCCAGTGCCACTGCTTTACCCAAGGAAACTTCAAATAGCTGAAGTAAGTGTGGACAAAATGTCCACATTCTTTTTATTGTATAACCTTTTCGGAAGTTCATCTGCTTTAGTCCAATCCCTGTAATCAAGTGGTCATTTTGACCACTTGATCTTGCACAACAGAACTTCGCGGTAGATGTGAGAAAATCAACGGACAGATTTTGTCCGTTGATTTTCTGGAATACCGAGGTGTTCACCTTCCACTGCTATGTACGCATCACCCCCGTACGCACGTACATAGCGAAAAGCCCAAAACGCGCTATATACGCAATCC
>DSTMR04002__coassemble_728_pt1 | contig 44005 bp, 36 predicted proteins | sample DSTMR04002__metabat2_low_PE_045 | metagenome-assembled genome bin DSTMR04002 | reverse complement strand
GCCGGCCAACGCCAGACCTCCCGCCACATTACGAAAGAGATGCCAACCGGGTCAGAATTTCACGCACTCTTTCCCAGAGCTGTTCTTGGTGCTTTGCAATATCCTCCAGGCCTTCTTCAAAATAATTTTCTACTAAAGAATAACCATCAAACAGACATTTGCTCGGCTAGAAGTGCATAAACAGAGACTCTATTATTTTACTTTAATCGAAGGTAAATTGCATATAAGCAATCTCTGCCGGATCGTTCCAAAGGAATGCCTCGGTGATTTCCACCTCGATGGGCGAGGTGGCGTTATTCAACTCAAAAGCCTCCTGTACCTCGATTGTAGTTCCTGGACGTACATCAGTCGTCTGCATACTGCTGTCATATACTGAATCATCCATAATAATTGCAGAATCCAGACCAACCCCATCCTGAAATACAGAAGTCGCAACCGAAAAGAATGGGGAAGTGGTCTCATTGCTTTGATTGGTCCATAAGTAGGCGATGACCACGGCAGGATTTCCGGCATAATCCTGCGTGATTGTGGCAGACTTAATCTCTACTGTGTAGTCTCCCAATGTTGCAGGATTGACTCGCGCCAGTTCTACAGGTGCTTCGACCGTGTTTGCTGTGTCGAAGGACTCATCTAACAAGGAGAAAGAATCCATTAAACCGCCCATCATGGCATTGACGACCGTATCAGACGGGTCAATCTTCCATGCATTGTCCACAAGATTCAGAGAAACATCTACGGTGTTGGTCACTTTATCATCAGTGTGTTCCTCCATGATCGAATTTAGGATTTCCATGGACATAGTACTGAGTTCTTCTTCGCTGGGTTGCTGCTCAGCCGGTAGGAAAGCATAGCCTAGTGCCTGAGAGAAAATTTCTCCCATCCACTCGGCCAGAACTGCGCTCATATCAATGTTCGTAAACTCTACTGTTACCGTGGCAGTACCCGCATTTTCATTTTCAGTCGATTCGGTAATTTGATAAGACAAGTTCTCTGCTAGTTGCTCCAGTAGTTGCTGGGTATACGCATCTTCCTCAGCAGTTCCATTTGAGCTGCTGAAGTCTGTGTCACCCCAGTACTGCTCAATTGCTTCAGCATCCGCATTTTGAAATGCTTGGATGGCATCCTCCACTACTGATTCAGCTGATGCTCTACCGCCGCATCCGGCTAGAGAAACACCTAACGCAATAGCCATGACTATACTCACCAGCTTTTTCATGCTTTATCCTCCTCTTTTGTATTCTTCGTTTTGGATTTAAATATAGTATAACAAAAGTAATATACAATTGAAAGTACTATCATCGAGGCAAATCATAAATAATCGTACAGAAGCCCAGTATATCACCAACTACACTTTTGCACCATAGTAATTGGAGAATCGACTAACTAACATCAGTTACTTCATGACAACATATCAACCTTATGAGATTTCTGCCAACCGGGTCAGTATCTGGCCAATGGCCTCCCAAAGTTCGCTCTGTCTCTTGATAATATCCTCCAGGTCCGCCTCGTAAACCCGCCCGGTAGTGTTGACCCGGCGCACCAGCTGGTTGAGGTTGCTGCTGTGCCGGCGCAGCAGAGAGAGCAGCTCTTTCAGTTCCGGCAGGTCCAGCCGGACGGCGTACCCATCCAGCGCCATCTTGCGCAGATAGGCTTCCCGGTTGAAGATGCCAAGCTGTTCCATCTTGCTTTCAATCGCCGCCAACTCTTCCTCCGAGACGCGGAAATTGAGCTGAACGCCGCGCTTTCGCTTGGGCTGGCTCACCGCTCCGGCTCCTTCTTTTTGGGTGAGGCTTGCACAGGTGACTTCTTCTCTACCTTCTCCTGCGCCTGCTTGAGCTGCTCCCGGACAGAGGCGCGGGGCTGACGTTCTACCTCCCGCCGCGCCAGCAGTTGGATGTCCTTCTCATCCACCGCCACCAGCTCCTGAAAATCCAGCCCTTCCAGTTCGTTTTCGATCAGCTCCTGCAACGAGCTGTACTGCCGGGTGTCCAGCGGCTTGCCATCCAGCTTCCGCTCGATCTTGTAACCTTCAAGGTCCACATGGACTTGCAACGGGATATCCTCATCGCCCACGGTAGTGTAAGCGATGTTGACCCTGCTCAAGTCGCTGAAATCCGCCTGCGAAGCGTATTCGTAGGCGCAGAACTCGTCGATCAGAGTTTTGGCGCGGTCCAGTTGGTCAGTTTGCAGAGCGTTGGCCCGGCTCTCGATGCAGCTCCAGATCTCCTCCATGTGGCTGCTTTCCAGCTTGTCAAATTCTGCATAAACGTCCACGAGCGGCGAGGGCGAGGTCAGCAGTGCCGCTGCCTGGGCATCGGTCAGGTCGTTGTACTCAAGCGAAAGCAGAATGTCCTCCCGCATGACATACTCATAGGCGTGGTTCAGAATCTCCTGCGGCGGCTGGGTCAACAGCCAGTCTCGGAACTGCTCCTGTTCCGTAAACATCTGCTTGTAAAGGGTGGTGTTCCACTGTTCATTGGTCATCTTTCAGCCTCCTTTTTATGCTGCTTATTCGGTGTAGATTTCTCGGCTGCGGCAGTTTTCAGCCCGGCAAGCACCGAGGGCCGGCGTTCGCCCTGTTCGACCTCCGGTTTTTCTCGCTCCGGCTCGGGGCGGCCCTCCATGTTCAGCAAGGTATCCAGTTCGGCCAGACGGGCGGATTTTTCAGCCAGCTCCACCTCTTTGGGGAAAGGCTTTTCCACCTCAACTTGCGCCGCGTCCCGCTGCTGGTACAAAGTCTGCAGCTGGTTCTCAGCGCGGGCGATGCGGTCGGAGAAGCTGTCCAGCGCGTTATCCAGACGGGTCAGGTTGCCGCGGGCATCGGTGCCGAGGGGCACAAAGTGACTGGTTGCACCCCGCAGCACTGCCTGGTATTCGTTGCGGAAGGTATCAAAGCACAGATCAAGGCCAAAGCCGCGATAACTGCCCAGCGTCACCGTCTCAGCGGTGGGCATTTCCTTGCAAGCCAGAAGCAACCGCTCACCAGCGGCCAATTTGTCCTCAAAGTGCATCCCTTTCACGGTCATGCCGCAGAAACCGTCCTTCACCTGGGGGTTGGCCTCTGCCGTTTTGGCGTCCTGTTGCAGGGCGACGATTTCCACCTTCTGCCGCTGGATGCTGGCGGGAAACTCTTTGAGCAGCTTATCTTCCAACCGGTACTTCTGGCTCTGGTGATCGGCTTTCAAAACCTTCAGCCTTGCTACCTCCACGTCGAGATTCATCTTTTCCTTGATGAGCGGGTTGCCTGCACACAGTGCCTTGACCTCGGCATAACTGAGCACTTGCTCGTCCACGTCCTCACAAGAACGGACGGGCGATTTCGAGGTCATGATCTGTCCGATGAAGCGCTGTTTATTCTCAAGGGTCTGAAACAAGTACGCGTCGAATGTCCCTTCCGTGACGTAGTTGTAGATCTGCACTGTCTTGTTCCGGTTGCCCTGCCGGATGATGCGCCCGTTGCGCTGGGTCATGTCGGAGGGTTTCCACCCCACATCCAGATGATGCACGGCCACAAGACGGTCCTGTACGTTGGTGCCGGCCCCCATTTTTGCCGTACTGCCAAGCAAAATGCGCACCTGTCCGGTGCGCACTTTGGAAAACAGTTCTTTCTTTTTGGCTTCGGTGTCGGCCGTGTGGATAAAGGCAGCCTCGCTTTCCGGTACGCCCGCTGCCAGCAGTTTTTTCTTCACATCATCGTAGACGTTGAACTGCCCGTCACCTTTTGGCGTGGACAAATCGCAGAACAGGAGTTGGGTCAATTTGTCCGTTTTGCCTTCCTCCCAGATACGCAGCACGTTGGATACGCAGGCGTTCAGCTTGCTGTTTGGGTCATCGGGCAAAAGAGGGTTCATGAGGCGCTGGTCGAGGCCGATTTTCCGCCCATCATTTGTCACACACAACATGTTGTCCTCGGAAGCATCCACCATCCCGGCGTTGATCTTGCCCGCCCGCTCGGAAAGGGACTGCACCATTTCCTTTTGAATTTCGGATGGCTTGACCAGCACTGTCTCAAACTTCGCCTCCGGCACCGGCAGGTGGAGCTGGTCGCTGGTCTTGATGTCCGCCACCTCTTTGAACATGGTCATAAGTTCGGGGAGGTTGAAGAACTTGGCAAAGCGGGTCCGCGCGCGGTAGCCAGTACCCTCGGGGGCCAACTCGATAGATGTGGTGGTCTCCCCGAAGGTGGACGCCCAGCAATCAAAGTGCATCAGTCCCTTTTGTTGCAACGTACCGTACTGTAAATAACGCATGACCGTAAACAATTCGACCATTGAATTGCTCACAGGTGTACCCGTAGCGAATACCACGCCCCGGCCTCCGGTCAGCTCATCCATATAGCGGCACTTGCCGAACATATCGCTGGACTTCTGGGCTTCTGACGTGGACAAACCAGCGACATTGCGCATTTTTGTTACGAGAAACAAATTTTTGAAATGATGCGACTCGTCCACAAACAACCTGTCTACGCCCAATTCTTCAAAGGTTACTACATCGTCCTTGCGCTCAGCGCCCCGCAGTTTTTCAAGTTTCATTTCCAACTGCTTGCGGCTTTTCTCCATCTGCTTGATGGTAAACTTCTCCCCGGACGAATGTTTCAGCTCGGCGATGCCGCTCTGGATCTCGTCGATCTGCTCCTGGATGATGCGCTCCTGCCGCTCGAAGGAGAGGGGGATCTTCTCAAATTGGCTGTGCCCAATGATGACCGCATCGTAATCCCCAGTGGCGATGCGGGCGCAGAACTTCTTGCGGTTGGCGGTTTCAAAATCCTTTTTGCTGGCTACCAGCAGCTTTGCGCTGGGGTAGAGATGCAAAAACTCCTGCGCCCACTGGAGGGTCAGGTGGTTCGGCACCACGAAAAGAGATTTCTGGCACAGCCCCAGGCGTTTTGCCTCCATGGCCGAGGCAGCCATCTCAAAGGTTTTGCCCGCGCCCACCTCGTGGGCCAGCAGGGTGTTCCCGCCGTAGAGCACATGGGCAATGGCATTCCGCTGGTGTTCCCGCAGCGAAATTTCCGGGTTCATGCCCACGAAGTGAATGTGGCTGCCGTCGTATTCCCGGGGACGGGTAGAATTGAACAGCTCGTTGTATTGCCGCACCAGCATTTCCCGCCGCTGCGGGTCCTGCCAGACCCAGTTTGCAAAGGCATCCTTGATGGCCTGTTGCTTCTGCCCGGCCAGCATGGTCTCCTTTTTGTTCAACACCCGCTTGGGTTTGCCGCTGTCATCCTCCACCGTGTCGTAAACCCGTGCGTCCCTCAGATTCAGAGTATCCTCCAGAATCTTGTAGGCGCTGGCCCGCGCCGTGCCGAAGGTCTCGTAGGCCATGACGTCATTGTGGCCCGTTTTGGTCTTGCCCTCGATGCGCCACTCTGCGGTGGCCGGGGAAAATTTGACCCGAATGGCATACCTCAAATAAAAGGGGATCTGGAAGGTCTCGTTCATGAACTTCTGGATGATGTCTGGCGAGATCCAGGTCGCCCCCAGCCGCACATCGATCTCGGATGCTTCCAGCTCTTTGGGCTGAGCTTTGGTCAAAGCCTCCACATTGACCGTGAAAGCCGGGTCGTTCGCGGCGGCCAGCCTGGCGATCTGCAGTTTGTTGCGGACGTTGCCGGACAGGTACTCGTCCGCGGTTTGCCAGCCCGCTTCCGGGTCGCTCACATCCTCCGAAGGGTCTTTGAAAATCACGCCCCGCAGCTCGCCGGTGATGCGCTCAAAATCTCCCGGCGTGCCCAGCAATTCCGCCATATAGGGCAAGTCCACCCGGCCTTTCTCTCCAATGGACACCGCCAGCGCCTCGGCAGGAGTGTCCACATGGGTGACGGCACGCTCGGGCCGGATGGTCCGTTTTGTGAACATATCCGCCTTGCTCTTGAGCTTGCCGTTTTCGTCCAGATTTTCGAGGGAACAGAGCAAATAATAAGAGGAATCGTCCTCAAAGAGCCGCCCGTTTTTGCGGTCGTTGAGCAAGCCAAATTTTGTGGTGAAGGCATCGTAAGCGGCGTTCAGTTCGGCCTGCTTGGCGGCAATGTCCGACTCCAGGAAATCTTCCAGCTGGTAGGCGATCAGTTCATTGACGATGCTCCGCAGCTCCACCATCCCCTTGACTCGCTCCTTTGCGTCGCCGCTCAGCTCCACTGGCGTCATGACCGAATTTTCGCGGTAGTAAACTTCGCCGTCCACCACCGTATAGGAGAAATTCTTGACGTTCGGGTCAGCGGGCAGGACGCCGGGTACGCCTTCGTCCAGCTCGGCGTCGTCCCTCTCGGCGGCAACGTACCGGCCTTGAATTTTTGCGGTGGCATCTTTGAGCTGTTCGGCCAGGTCGGCCCCCTCGATGGGATCAACTGTCACATCTTCCCGGCCATACTGGGTGCTTTCGGCAGAAAGCTCGCCCAGCACCATGTCCGGGTGATCCACAAAATACTGGTTGATGGTAAAACCCTCGGGCGTTTGGCCCACCTGCACCCATTCCGGCTCCCGGTCGATGGGCCGCTCCAGCTTCTGGAGAAATAAGATATCCGAGACGACCTCAGTCCCAGCGTTGGCCTTGAAGGCATTGCTGGGCAGCCGTACCGCGCCCAGTAGGTCGGCGCGCTGGGCCAGATATTTGCGAGTGGAGCTGTCCTTCGCGTCCATGGTAAAGCGACTGGTGACAAACGCCACCACGCCGCCCGGCCTTACCTGGTCGAGGGCTTTCGCAAAGAAATAGTTGTGGATGGAAAAGCCAAGGTTGTTGTAGGCTTTGTCGTTGACTTTGTAATTACCGAAGGGCACGTTGCCCACGGCGAGGTCGTAGAAATCTCGCTGGCTGGTGGTCTCGAAGCCTGCGACAGTAATGGTCGCTTCTGGGTAAAGCTGTCGGGCGATGCGTCCTGTGATGCTGTCCAGTTCCACGCCATACAGCTTGCTTCCGGCCATGCTCTCCGGCAGCATCCCGAAGAAGTTGCCCACGCCGCAGGAGGGTTCCAGGATATTGCCGGTGGTGAAACCCATCTGCTCCACCGCGTCATAGATGGCCCGGATGACGGCAGGGCTGGTGTAGTGGGCGTTCAGGGTGCTGGCCCGGGCGGCGGCGTACTCGTCCTCAGAGAGCAAACCTTTCAGCTCCTTATACTCTTTGGCCCAACTGCCCTTGTCCGGGTCGAAGGCATCTGCCAGCCCACCCCAGCCGACGTACTGGGACAGGATTTCTTGTTCCTCCGGCGTGGAGCTGCGTCCCTCTGCCTCGATGGCCTGCAGGGTGCGGATGGCCTCGATGTTGCAGGCAAACTTCTGCTTGGGGCCGCCCTCACCCAGATGCTCGTCGGTAATGCGGAAGTTTCGGGCCGGTGGTACAGAAATTTCAGGTTGCTGCGGCTCAACATGGAGCCGTTCGACCTCCACATCGTAGGGCAGGTGTGTTTCCTCTGCCGGGTAAGCTGCCATCGGTTCCGTTGGAACGGCAGGCTGTGTGGTAAGTTGTGCTTTCCGATCTTCGATCTGCTCCCAAAGGGCGTTGCGCTGCTCGCTACTCAAATTCAGATCTTCGGCCCATTGATAGTCCAGAGTTACCACTTCGAGGGCATCTGCATCGGCTGCGTGTTCAATGGATTTGCTCCAGTAGTCAAACTCCACCGCCTGGGCCAAAACAGCCTCCAGCTTTTCCAGCTCGGGTTGAGGCATCTTTTTCCAGATATCATCTTCCTCACGCTGGCCGCTCCGGATGGTAAAGCCTTCTCCGTCATCGTGCTGGGAGACAGTATAGACGAGCGTATCCGGCATACCGTTGATCTTGCAGGACAGGTGATACTCTTTCTCCCGGGACACCGCCGAGTAGCTGCTGCTTTCCAGACGGATGTCGGTTACATCTTCTGCCGTTAAGGTTTTCTGAAACTGGGCGGAAACAGTCTCCTTAGTTGCCTCAGCATCCGCCACCACCTGCCGAATAAAAGGGTCGCTATCCAGCTTTTCCGGATCTACAAGCTGGCCGTTCACAATGCCGCGCTCGGCCAGTTTTTCCCGCAGAATTTCGCCTTCCGTGGGAACCGTCTGCTCCGCCTCGTCCCGATATTGCCCCGTGGCGATCAGAACGTGGATGCGCTTTTCAACCTCGGGCCATTTCAGACGTTGCTCCTGTCCGTTGGGATAGGAACGCAGCTTGACGCCGCTGGCATCGTAGTCGAGGAAGCCATTACTGCCATCCTGAAACGTCCAGCTCTGGCCACCAGTACCGTATTCCTGCTTCAGAAAGGCGGTTCGCTCTTTGGCGCTGTGATTTTCAGCATAATAAGCAATAATTCGCGCTTTGCCATTTTCAAACCCGCTGCCGGATGCCAGCGCCGCTCGCCAATCCGCCTCGGAAAAAGAAAAAGCGGAGACTTGTTCGGTCTCCGCTCGCTGGTCAATCTGCGCGATTTGCTCCGCCTCAGTGGCGAAAAAACTCAGTTGAAAATCAACTCGTTCCGGATCGCTTCCTCGGCCTGCATTTTCAGAGCGTTCATGTGCTGCACCCAGGCCATCTGCTGCACCGCTTTGTCCGGGGCCGGGTTCTGTTTCAGCAGCTCCTCCATCTGCCGGTCCAAGCGGTCCTTCGCTGTCTGGTCGATCTCCGCCAGATGCGGGTACAGCTTCCCGCTCAGGAGCAGGTGGTTGTAAAGGACGGGACAGTTCTCCTTGAGGAACGTCCGGCGCATCCGCCCGTACTTGCCCAGAGGCGGCGGCTGGTTCAGCTCGATGTTCGGGACCAGATAATCCCCGTTGCGCCTGTACTCGATATTCATGCTGCTCATCCCAAAGTCTCCTTTCTTCTGCGATGTCGCGTTCCACCTGCCGGACCACCGCTGCGATCTGCAGCAGCACCTCGCGGCTGCTCTCGCTGACGGCGGTGCCCAGGGCGGCCACGGTGGCCGGCGTGTTGAACTCATAAATGTTTCGGAACGTCTCAGCTCCAAAGTGGTTTTCGGGGGTGTACCCGCACCGGGACAAGAGGGCGAAGGTGGTGCTGGTGGTAACGGCCCGTTTGAAGGCAAGCCCTCTGTTGAGTTCATCGTACTCCTCCAGCATGGAATTTGCAAGGATGCCGCCGATCTCCTGCTCGTGGCCGGCCCAGTAGGCGTCCGCAAGCGTTCCTGCTGTATCTGCCAACTGCTGGGGCAGGGTGTCTGCGGCGGTGCCATAACGGCGCTCCAGCATAGCCTTCACCGGGATTCCATGCCGATCCTCCAGCGTCCACAGCCAGGGATCACGAGAATTGGGCCGGGTACCGGTGTCGGCCAGATCAAACACATACCGCAGGCGCAGTCGGTCGCCCACATCGTCCAGCAGGGCGATGCCCTTGGAGCCGCGCCGGACATAGCGGTTCATGCGGTCGTTCCAGACGTCATAACTGGCGCAGGCGGTGGCGTCGGGCCGCTGGGCATAGATCATGAGCTGGTCAGGGTAAGGGTACTTGTACAGCCTGCCGACTGTCGCCAAAAAGCCCGCCCAGCGCTCCCAGTTTCCGGTCAGGCGGCGGGCAGTGTCCTCGGCGAGTTGCGCGTAGTAGAGTGTTTTTTGAGACATTTTGCCTCCCTTCGTTACTCCCGGCCCCTTTCTTTGGGCTTGCGGGGTGGTTTGGCCGTAGCCTCTTTGGGCCGCGTTTCTTTCAGCTCTTTTAACACCGATTTTCTCAGCATCGGCTTGAGGGGATGTTTCCAACGGCTGAAAGTCACATCCTTCGGCTCCATCGCGCCCGGTTCATAGGCGCGGACCCGGTCAAAGCCCAGGTCTTTCCGCATCTGCCGCAAAATGCCTATCACCTCGGGACTCTGGTTCAGAGAAGGCATCCGGGTATAATCGTCCACCAGGTAGTTTTGGCCCTGGCGCACATGGAGCAGGTCGGCAGCGCTGGGCGGTTCCTCCCGCTGGATGCCAAAGGTCAGCCGTGCGCCCGGCAGGTCTTCGCTGTTGTAGGGTTCCGAACGCAGCTCTCGGAAACGGTCCACAGCCTGCTCGTAGGTGTTGTAAAACTCGATGGGCGTGTAGGGCTTGCTCCCCGCCGCGCCAGTCCAGGTGGCCAGGTCAGGGATGATATAACACTGCCACTTGCTATCTTTTTCGTCTGCCATAGGCCCTCCTTAGATAAAATCGGGGTACAGTTCCAGCGCGTCAAATTCGGCATCGGTCATGCCGGCCAGTTTGTCGAGAGTGCTGTCGGTCAGGTCCCGCAGCTCCACCTCCGACCAGGTGAGGTAGCTGCGCATCTCAGTTAAGACTTCGATGAGGCGCTCCCGGTTGCCAGTATTATAGAGGGCCATGAGGTTGACTTCTTCGTAAGTGAAGTTTTTCATCGTGCGTCCCTCTCTTTGTGTTTCTTGGTTTTGACCCTGGGTGTAGTCTCTTTGGTCTGCTTAACTTGTGCGGCCACCGACTTTTGGGGCCGGGCCGCCTCTTTCATCTGCTCCAAAAAGCCCGGCAGCTCCTTGAAACCGATCCGGTCCACATAGAACGCTCCGGCCTGGCCTTCGCGGTTCAGCACGACCACATCACTGACCGAAAGACTGTGTCCCCGAAAATCTTCTGGACGCCTCAAATTGAACGTGAGATACAGTTCCTCCAATGCCTCCGCGTTGCTCATGCCGTAAAAGTACGCCGGGGTGTTGGCAAAGTAAGCGGACTCGTAGTGGTCGAGATTCGGTGCGCTGCCCATCTGCTCCAGACAGGCAAAGGATTCAAACCGCACATCTGAGGTCTCCGGCCCGTCTTTGAGCTGCAAAATCAGATATACGTCGCTCTCGGCGGCGAGAAAACGGTCCAGAACATCCTGCATCATCGTGCACCCCCGTTCTCAAATTCCAGGCTGAACTTGGCCCGGCCGTCGGCCTCGGTGGTCATCAGAACGGAGGCGTTATAGGTCTTGCCGGTGCGCTGGCTCTTGCAGTCCTTGAGGCGGGCGCGGCCGTCCCGCAGCAACTTATCCACCACCTGCCGGGTAGGGCGTTTGCCGAGGCGGTTAAAAAAGGCGTTATCCTTCCAGATCACAAAGCGGCATTCGCGGCTCGTGCAGAACCAGCCTTTTTCCCGCTCGGCCACCTCTGAGCCGCAGTGGGGGCAAGTGCCCACTACCGGCGCACCGCTGGCGGCCTTGGCGGGAGCGTTGGGGGTATCAGCATACTGACTAACAAGATTTTTCATCATAGATTCGATTTCCTCCATAAACTGTTCAGGTGTGTAATTGTTACGTTCGATTTCGAGCAGCTTTTTCTCCCAGGCGGCGGTCATGGCCGGGGACTTGAGCTGTTCGGGCATAGCGGCAATGAGGCCGCAGCCCTTTTCAGTGGGGATCAGGTGCTTGGTTTTACCGCTGCCCTCCCGGGAAAGAAAACCTTTCTGCGCCAGCTTCTCGATGGTAGCCGCCCGGGTGGCGGGTGTCCCGATGCCACGGCGCTCGGCTTCTTCTGGCATGCGGCCCAGGCCGCCCTCTCTTGCCCCGTTGGGGCAATTCACCTTGGTTTCCGCGCCGGCGGATTCCATCGCGGCCAGCAGGGTGTCCTCAGTGAAGTGCTTGGGCGGGGACGTTTTGCCCTCTTTCAGCTGGGCATCCAGGATAGGAAGCGTTTCCTTGTCCTGTACTTCTGTCAGAACATCCAAATTTTCCTCGCCCTTTTCGGCGGCATTGCCAAGGATAACCCGCTCCACAGCCTTCCACCCCTCGTCCAGAACTGTTTTGCCTTTGGCCGTGAAGGTCTGTCCGGCGCACTCGAACTGCACTGTGGTTTCAGCGTAGCGATACGGCTCGCCCACGGCGGCCAGTAATCGGGCGGCGATCAGGCGGAGAATACTGACCTCGCCAACAGGCAAAGAAGAAAGGTCAGCCCCGGCCACGCTCTGCGTCGGCAGAATGGCGTGGTGGTCGCTGACCTTTTGGTTGTGGATGACTTGCTTTGCATGGACCGGAATGGCACCTCGGAAGCCAAACGCTGCCGCGGTGTCCATGACCAGGCCGGGCAAACCCGCCGCCATGTCCTCGGTAAGGTAGCGGCTGTCGGTGCGGGGATAGGTGACGAGCTTTTTCTCATAGAGCGCCTGGGTGTAGTCAAGGGTCTGCTGCGCCGAATAGCCCAGCAGCCGGTTGGCATCCCGCTGGAGGGTGGTCAGGTCATAGAGGGCCGGTGGGCGCTCGGCTCTCTCTCTGCGCTCGCTCTTTTGCACAACGGTCTGGCTGCTTTTCCTGCATTCTGCCAGTAACTCCTCGGCCTGGGACTTGTCTTTGAATCGTTCGCTGGACGCCATGCAGCCTCCTGTCTGTAACTGGATGATATAAAACGGTTCCGGTTTGAAGGCCGCAATCGCCGCTTCCCGCTCCACCGTCATGGCAAGCGTTGGGGTCATGACTCGGCCCACGTTGAGGGTGACGCCGTGCAGGCATGAAAAAAGCCGGGTCGCGTTGATGCCGACCAACCAGTCGGCGTGCTCCCGGCAAAGGGCTGCTTTGTACAGCAAATCGTATTCAGTTGAGGGCTTGAGATTGGCAAAGCCCGCCCGGATGGCGGCATCCTCCATACTGCTGATCCAGAGGCGGGAGACCGGCTTGCGGCAGTTACACTGGTGATAGACCAGGCGGAAGATTAGCTCGCCCTCCCGCCCGGCGTCGGTGGCGCAGATGATACGATCCACATCTGCCCGGTGCATGAGCTTGCACAAAACATCGAACTGCTTTTGGGTGGAACTGCTCACAAGATATTGCCACCTCTCGGGCAGGATGGGCAGATCGGCGCGGTCCCAGCGTTCCAAGCGCGGGTCGTACACACCGGGCGGAGCCAGCTCCACCAGGTGTCCCACACACCAGCTGATAAGGTAGCCGCCGCCTTCCAAATAGCCGTCGCGGCGGGCGGTGGCACCCAAGACCTTCGAGATGGTGCGGGCAACGGAGGGTTTCTCGGTGATGATCAGGTTATGCAAAGTATCGGCTCCTTTCTGCTTTGAAAATAAAAACAGCCCTGCATACGCAAGGCTGTAAAAAATTATTTGGATCAGATCATCCAGACTGGCACGATGAAGTTCTCCCGGTCCAGAGCACTGAGCTGCGGTTTCATACAGACGATTGCACCAGCACCGCGGGGAACAGAAGCCTTATCCAGAAGCGAAAACACACGGGTCAATTCCGTGCCGGGAGCCGCCGTCTTTTTGATTTCAATGGGATTCAAAACGCCATCGTGTTCCAGAACGATGTCAATTTCCCTCGCATCCTTGTCGCGGTAATAGTAGAGATATGGTTCTTTGCCGCAGTTGAGATAGGTTTTGGCAATCTCTGAAACCACATAGTTTTCCAGGATCGCGCCGTTCATCGCGCCATACTCCAATGTCTCGGCACTGCTCCATCGAGTCAGATAACAGACCAGTCCACTATCAAAAAAGTAGAGCTTTGGTGTTTTGACCAGACGCTTCAAGAGATTGTTGGAGTAGGGATGCAAATAAAAGATAACCCCTAATGTCTCAAGGATGCCCAGCCAATCCTTGGCCTGCTTCTGATTGATGTCCGCATCTTGAGCAATTTCTGCAACATTTAGCATCTGGCTGCACCGGGCCGCAACCGCAGTCACAAACCGTATGAACTTTGTGGCATCGATGCTCTCAGACAGCGACCGTACATCCCGTTCAATATAGGTGCTCAGATAGCTGCTGTAAAAGATTTGGCTGTTGCTGGCTGTGCCGCTGACGATAGCAGGCATTGAGCCACGATAGATGCGTTCAAAAATTTCGTGCGTATCTGCCGGCAGACGTCCGGCAGCCCGGCGTTTCAGTGCTTCCAGTTCTACCAAAAATGGTTCCGTCTGCGCTCCGTCAGCCTCTGCTTGTGACAATGTAGTCATCGAGAGAACGGCGACCCTTCCGGCCAGAGATTCCTGCACGCCCCGCATTCGCTTGAAGATTTGGGAACCTGTCAGCCAGAACGCCCCCGCCTGGTGCTCCCGGTCTACGGCCAGTTTAATATAAGGAAACAGTTCTGGCGCATACTGTACCTCGTCGATCAGAACGGGCGGCCGGTGGAGCTGCAAAAACAGTTCCGGGTCTCGTTTGGCCAGATCCCGTTCCGTCAGGTCATCCAGAGAGACATAGCCGCGTCCTGTCCCGTCCATCAGTTTTTGGAGCATAGTGGTTTTTCCCACCTGGCGCGGACCCGTCACTAGAACTACGGGATATTCCTGCGTAACCTCCATCACGACCTTTTCCAAACTCCGGGTGATGTACTTCATATGCGTGCAGCTCCTTTCGGCCAAAATCTAATCTGTTTCTATTTTAGCCGAAACCCCATCGAAAAGCAAGCAAATTTTGTCAGCAGGCGGCCCCCGCGGGCGCCCCCATTTTTTGTTCATCTTGTCTTACTCCTCGTACCCATCGCTGCCCTGATACGCCTTCCGCTCGGCGTCCTCGTCAGGTCCGCTCTCCGGTTCTTCCTCCGGCAGAACGAACTCCTCCTCATCCTCCCGGTAATCGGCGTCAGGGTCGGGCTTGTTTTCCTCGGCCTCACGCTGCTTCTCCCGCATTTTCAGCCAGAAGTATGCGCCGCCGGCAATACCGGCCAGCACCAGAAGCACCAGCACAAATTTGCCCGCACCATCCTCTTTTTCCGGTTCGGGTTCCGGCTCGGGCAGAGGTTCAGTTTCTGGGGCGGGAGCCGGTTCCGGTTCCAGCTCGGGGATGTCCTCCTCATCCATCAGGGCCAGCAGGTCGGCCTCGTCCACCATGTTGAGGAAGTGGGCCGTCTGGTCGCCGTCGGCGGCCCGGTCGATGATCAGGTAAAAATAGGCCCCCGATTTGCTCACCAGGGTGATGAACTGCTGGGCCGTCCCGTCTGAAAAGGTGGTCTGGTAATCGTCCACCACCGTCAGGTTGCCCTCGGGGGTCAGGGGACCAGCGTCCTGTTCCACCACAGTGACAGGTTCTTCCTCCGTCTCAAAAATAGACGGAGCTTTGACGTTCTCGCCGGTTTCTCCGCCGCTGTACGCAAAAGCGGACGTGGCCATGCAGCCCATCAGGCAGGTCAGCGACAAAGCCACACAGGTCAATTTATTCAGCAATTTTCTCACGCGGGTCCTCCTTCATCGATCTCGGCCCCAACGGCCGCCAGCGCAGCGGGGTTCGGGGTGGTGTGGACGTTCTGCTGCAGCAGGGCGGCCAGCTGCTCCGGGGTCAGGTTTGCCACCCGCACCATCTCGGCCACCTCTACTTTCTCTGCCTCCGCGATGCGCCGTTCCAGCAGCTCGATGCGGTTGTTCAGCTGGATGCGGCGCTCCCTGGCCCGTGCCAGGTCGGCCCGCAGCTTGTCCAGTTTTTCGCTCATTGTGCACCTCCGTTTCACTTGGGAATCCTGCCAAAACCCAGCAGGTGTTTGTCCCAATAACTTGAGTGGATGTTCGAGTATTTGATGGGGTCTCCAGCAGAAATCATCATACCATCACCCACGTAAATGCCCACATGGCTCGCGCCGGGGGTGTCGTAGGTGCCCTGGAAAAAGACTAGATCGCCCGGCTTGGCCTCGTGCTCCGACACTTTGGCCGATTGCTGCCACAGGCCGTTGGCGGTGGTGCGGCCCACATCCCAGCCGGACTGATTGAGCACCCAGCAGACGTACCCGGAACAGTCAAAACCCGTTTCCGGCGACGAGCCGCCCCAGACGTAGGGCGTCCCCAGGTACTTTTCCGCTTCTTCCAGCATAGCCGCAAACTCCGGGTCGCTGAGCGCCTCTGCCGGCACCTCGTAGTCGATGCCGGCCTCCCCGGAGCCGTCCGAGCCATACCCCACCGACACTCCGCCGAACAGCTCGGGCCGGTTGCCCTGGGTCTCCTGCAAGATGTCGTAGCGGTCCAGATCGTCCCCCGAAAGCATCCCGCGGGCCACGCTGTCGATCCCGAAATTCAGCAGGGTGATGTTCAAGATCCGCCACTCATACTGCACCTCCACCTCATAGGTGTAGGTGTCGCCGGTGGTGGGGTCGGTGCCGGTGCGTGTCTCGGTCCGGGTGCGTATCTCGATGGTCTCGGTCAAGATGATCTCATACTGGGCATCAAAAATAGACTGCATGGTGCCCTGCACCTCCCCGCGGGTGTAGGCTTCATGAATAGCCGTCAGCACTGCGGCCAACTCGTGCGGGTCATGGGTGATGGGGTCCAAGTCCCAGGTATACTCATCGTAGTCCGGGTAACTGGAGGGGATGGCTGCCACCTCAGCCCGCAGGGCTTCTTCGAGAGCCTGGTAGTCGGCCTCCGCGCCCAAAATATCCTCATCCTCCGCGGTGTAGGATGTGGTCCAGACCGTGCCCATGCCGCCCGGAAAGAACATCGAGCAGGAGGTGATGAAACAAAAGATCACCATGATCAGCAGCACCAGCACGCCGCCCATCAGGAGCATGTGAGCGTGGGTGGAGGCGAACTGCGCCGCTTTGGCTGCGGCGGCTTTGGCCTTCCGGGTGGCGGCGCTGCGAGCAGTGTTGGCCGCGCTGCCGCTCATCTTGCTTCCGGTTTTTCTGGCGTAATAGCTGGCCTTGATCTTCTGCCGCTGCTTCCAGCGGGAGATGGGGTTGGATGTGGGCTGCGCGGCCTGCTGCTTGCGACGCAGCGCCTGGATGTTGGCCTTATCGGCGGCTTTGTCCAGCTTTTCGGCCTTCTTGTAGGCTTTCAGTTTCCTGCTGTACTTGCCGTCCTTCAGCTTTTTGGCCGCACCTTCGGCCAGGCGTTCCCCCTCATGGGCAGCCTGTACGCCGGCGTTTTCATCCTGATTCTGTTTGTCCACCTGGCGGTGTGCTTCGCCGCCCAGCAGCGCTTCCGCGCCCGGCTTGCGGCGCTTGGGTTTGGCGATCTCCTCACTGAATTCCGCCTTGCCGAAGCGGAGCTGGGCGCTTCGCTCTTTGGCCTTGTCGGTGTCCATCTTGAGGCCCCGCTTGGGCGGGGCGCGGGTGGAAAGTTTCGCCTTGGCCTTGTCGGCCCGGTCAGCGGCATGGGTCGCCTTTTTGGCCGCGCGGCGGATGTTTGGGTTTGCCAGTTCCTCCTCGGTGAAGGTCAGGCGGGTGGTTTTCCGCTTCATCCGGCATCACCCGTGCCATCGGAAAATTTGGTGGTCATGATGCGGTACAGCTCGGTGTCCTGCGGGAACCGGTCCACAAAGGGCAGGATCACGTTGCCATAAAACAACAGCCCCTCGCCTTCGCCCGAGTGGGTCACATAGGACAGCTGGTGGGGCGAAATGTTGAGCTGTTTGGCGAGAATCTGCCGGTCACCGGCGGCCTGGTTGAGCATGAGGATGAAGTCGGAATTCTCGAAAATATTCGACACCTCGTGGGAAGCCAGCAGGTCCTTGACGTTCTGGGTGATGCCGGTGGGAGCGCCGCCCCACTTGCGGAAACGTTTCCAGATCTCCACTGAATAGGCCGCGGTCTGTTCCTCACGAAGCAAGAGATGGAACTCGTCTATAAAAAATCTGGTCGTTTTTCCGGCGTAACGGTTCGTAGTTACGCGGCCCCAAACGGCATCCTGTACCACCAGCATCCCGATCTTCTTGAGCTGCTTGCCCAATTCCCGGATGTCGTAGCAGACAAAGCGGTTGTCGATGTCCACGTTGGTTCGATGGTTGAACAGGTTCAGGCTGCCTTTGACGTAGATTTCCAAAGCCGTAGCCACATGGTGGGCCTCCTTTTCCTCCTGCTCCAAGAGGGCCTTGTAGAGGTCCTCCAACAGCGGCATTTTCTCGGGCTTCGGGTCCTGAAAGTACGCCTGGTAGATTTGATGCACACAGCGGTCGATAACGGTTTTCTCGACGGGGAGCAGGCCCTCTTTTCCGCCCACCACCAGCTCACAGAGCGAGAGGATGAAGTCGGACTTCAAGGCGATGAGATTATCCTCCTCCGAATAGTTGGCGTTGATGTCCATTGGGTTGATAAATTGGGTGCTGGTAGGCGAGATTTTGATAACCTGACCGTGCAGCCGCTCCACCAGTGCCGCATATTCTGCCTCGGGATCGCACACGATGATATCGTCGTCCGTGGAGAGGAACGCATTGGTAATTTCCCGCTTGGCTGCGAATGATTTTCCGCTGCCGGGCGTTCCTAAAATCAGGCCATTGGGGTTTTTGAGCCGCTTGCGGTCCACCATGATGAGATTGTTGGAGAGGGCGTTGAGGCCGTAGTAGAGTGCGCCGGGCCCCGACTGGAACAGCTCCTGTGTCGTAAACGGGATAAAAATTGCCGTACTGGAAGTGGTCAGCGCCCGCTCCGTCTCCACCAGGTTGTGGGCCAGGGGCAGGCTGGACATGAGGCCCTGCTCCTGCTGCCAGTCCAGGCGGATCAGTTGGCAGTTGTGCTTCTGGGCAATGCTGGCCGCCTGGAACACGTTGCTCTCCAGTTCCTGGGGCGTGCGCCCGGTGTTGAACACCAGGAAGGTCAAGAGAAACATCCGCTCGTTCTGGCTTTGCAGCTCCTTCAAGAGGTTCTTGGCGTCACGGCCATAGGTCGTCAAATCCGACGGTAAGATGTCAATATCATAGCCTGCACGGACGGCTTTTTTCTGTTCCTCGATCTTCGATCTATCGAGTTCCGTAATGGTGCGCTTTACCGTCTTGATGGCCTTGTTCTGGTCTACCGAGTGGATGTGCATGGTGACGATCTGGCTGGATTCCATTCCCAGAAAGTCTTTCAGCAGCTGGTCGCTGAGGTCGGACGCCGTGATGGACAAAAAGCTCATAGCCCCGTGCAGACCGCCCACCTGGCAAGTGCGGGTGTTGAAGGCAAAAGCACTCGGCGCGATAAAGTCCTTGGCAGAAAGGCCCGACTTGGGCAACTCCTTCCAGTCGAAGCGGAACTTGCTTTCGCCGTCCATGTGGAACAGATCGTGCATGAGGCGCAGCCGTTCCCAACCGTTCAGGACGCGGGCCGCAGCGCCAAGGCGGCGGAAGTTGTTGAGGATATCGTTCTGCAGGTGGTCCAGCCGGGGCTTGGCCTGCCGCATGGACGCCGCCTCGATGCCGAAGGTCAGGTATTTGGTTTTGGTCAGGCCGTTGTTGCCCTGGGCCAGCTGGGTTTTCAGCATCTGACTGTACTCGGCCCGGATGTCATCGAAGCCGTCCTTCTGGGGCGGGATGCGGATGCTGCGCTCGAAACTCTCGGCATCGGCGGCCATGTTGACGAAGGAAAACTCGAAATGCACCGAGCTGTCAAAGAAGTTGAGAAAGCTGCACCACTCCTCGAAAATGGCGGTCTTGTCCTCCTGCAGGGCCAGCTGGTAGTTGATGTCCTGAAACTGGATGGTGCGGGTGTAGTAGCCGTCCCGCACCCGGCAGGTGCCGTCGGCAAACATCCGCTCAAAGGGAATGGTCTGCTGGGCGGTGCGGGGGATGCCGTCATCGCGGCGGGCCGTTTTCACGATGCGGTCGATCTTCTTGCGCTCAGCCTTGCTGAACAGGGGCTTACCGGCGGGCTTTTCGCTGCTGAGCTTTTTGAACAATGCGCGTCACCTCCTCCTGGGCGTCTGCCTGCCGCATCAGGGCGGCATAGTAGTTGTTGGTGCGGTAAGGTCGGACTTTCGGCCGGACAAACCGGGCCTGATAAAACTGCCGGGCCACCACCTCGGGCGGCTGGCCGTTGCGCTCGTACATCCCAAAGAAAAAGAACGGGAGCATGACCACGATCATGGAAAGAGCCGCAAGGCTCAGGTTGCCGCTGCCCCGGACAAAAAAGTAGACCGGCACACCGATCAGTGCGCCGGTCCCGAAGCAGACGATCTGCCGTTTGGTCAGGCCGAACAGAATCTTGGATTTGACCCGCGTCAGGTCCCGCGGGACAGAGATATAGGCTGCCATTTTTCCTCCTTTTATAATAGGTGCAGGGTGCTAATGGGCGTTGAGGATGCTGCGGGCGAGAGTGCCGGTCTTGAGCAGGGTGAAGCAGAGCAGGACGGTGTACCCAATGACGCCCCAAATGGAGGCGATGGGGTCGGATGCAAACGACACGCCCTGGATGAGCACCGCGTAAATGCCCACGCAGATCATGATGAGGAACCCCTGCAACCCCAAAGCCAGCAAGCTGCGCAAGTAGTTCTGGCCGATCTGGCTTTGTTCCTTGCTGCCGAAGGTGGAGAACGGGATGGGGGCCAAACTTACGGCGAGATAGATTTCCACCATACGGCCATACACGATGACGAAAATCGCTATACCGAGTATTTTCATGGTAAAACCGATGAGGAAGGATTGCAGGTAGAGGGCCAGCAGCTCGCCCAGTTCCAGGGTCATGAGGGAGGTTTGCAGGGTGAGCAGGGTGGTATCATCCACCGCCGTGTTTCCCGCGATGATGCCGCTTGACTCGGCCACCACCGTCTGGGCCAGGTCAAAGACGGCCATGGTGATGTCAAAGGTATTGGAGATGAGGGTGACGGCCACGAAGGTCTTGAACACCCAGCGGAAGAATGTCCAGGTCTCAAAGTTCGCCAGATTGTTGTGGTCGATGACCATCTGGATCAGCTCATAACAGGCCACGATGGTCAGGAAGATGCCCGCGATCGGCAGGATCGCCGACTCGGACACCCCCTGGACCATCTCAAAGACCCGGGGCGAAAACTCAGCGGGGGTCAGGCTGACCTGCTCGCCGATCTCGCCCACCTGCTCGTTGACCGAATCAAACATCCCGGACAAGTTGCCCATGACCCCGCCGACCAGTATCTCCTTGAGCCACTCGGTGATTTTCTGGAGTACCTTGTCCACGGGCCGCCCTCCTTAGCCCATCAGCGGGAACCGGGACAGCAGGCTCATGAGGGACGCGAGAAACTGAAAGAGCGCGGTTGCAATCGAAAAGATTTCCATGTTTGTGTCCTCCTGAAATTGTGCTTGTATGGGTTGGTTTTTGGATGAATGCCGCCATGTCCCAGCGCGCCGCGGGTGAAATTTTGAAGCCCTATTCTGTGGGCGGCAGTTCCCGCTTGGGGCGCTGGGAGAGGGGAGGGTTAGAGGGTCATTGCGGGCTTATACAGCCCGCTTCCTCAGCCAAACAGACCGCTCAGCAGGGGCACGAGGGTGGTGCCGATCAGCGCCACACCGCCGCCGGCCATGAGCTGCTTCATGCCCTGGCTTTTCGAGCCGGGGTTGTCCGAGCCATAACCTTCCAGCAGGTTGACGCCGCCCCACACGCCGAGGCCGGCACCCAGAGCAACCACGAGGGTCTGCAGGACTTCGATTGCGGAGTTAAAAAATTCCATGGTAGTTTCCTCCTGTATAAAAAGAGCTTGCGGCCGGTCGGATACACACCTGAAATCGTTGATTTTTATAAGCTGCCAACCGCAGCGGGGGCTGATTTGCCGGTGTATCCTGGGGCCTGGGGTAAATAAAAAATCCTCCCGGGATGGGAGGATCGCAGTTCTATTTAGTCGAATGACTGGGTTTCCACATAAAAGGCGACAGCACTCCTTGCTGTCGCCTTTGGTTTGATGATGAGCAAATGCCGGCAGAGCTCTCAGCGGCGGCGCGAAGCGGCATCCATCTTGACCGCCCGCTGGCTCGGCTGGCTTTGCTATTTACTGTTTTCTATACGGCTTTTCAATCTCAAAATTTTCTGTTCGATTGTTGCTATCGTTTCCTGAAAAACTTTATCATCTTTGCCCGTTGGATCTTCAAGTCCCCAATCCTCCCGATATTTGCAAGGCAGATACGGGCAATTTACATTACAGCCCATTGTTATCACAATGTCTACGGCTGGAAGTTCATTCAACAGCTTGCTGTATTGCGTCTGCTCCATATCAATATTATAGAGCTGTTTCATTAACCATACAGCTTCTTGATTGATTTTCGGTACTGTTTCTGTTCCGGCAGAATAGCTTTCAAACACATCGGAAGCCAGATATTTTCCAAGTGCCTCGGCAATTTGACTTCGGCAAGAATTGTGAACACAAACAAAGGCTACCTTTGGCTTCTTACTCATGCGTTTTCACGGACTTTCTGAATAAGTGCTTTGGCTTCATCTTTTTTCAAAACCTTTCCATAGGACACCACTTTGCCGTCTACCACAAGGGCAGGGGTAGTCATAACGCCATAGGCAGCAATTTGAGAAAAGTCTGTCACATAGTCAATCGCTGTATCCATGTTCAATTCTTCCAGAGCAGCGCGGGCAGCTTCTTCTAACGCATGTTCTAACGCATGGCATTTCGCACACCCAGAACCTAATACTTTTACACCGGCAGTTGTTTTTGCTGCTTCTGCTTTAGCCATTGTTTCGGGAGTGCAGCTACTTCCGCAACAGCAACTCTTTTGTTCCTCTTTTTTCTTACCAAATAATCCCATAATAAAAGACCTCCTCAAATTAAAATAAATTGCAGTGCATTGAACAAATAGCCAACGACTATAATCCCAATCGCACAAACACCAATAAAGAATGCCAGTAATTTCGGCTTAACGGCCTTGCGGAGCATGATAAGAGAAGGCAATGACAACGTTGTAACTGCCATCATAAACGACAGAACTGTACCAAGTTGCGCTCCCTTGGCAAGCAATGCTTCTGCAACAGGAATTGTTCCAAAAATATCTGCATACATGGGAATGCCTACGATAGTGGCAAGAATAACGCCAAAGGGGTTATTGCTGCCGAGTACCGTTTCCACCCAACTCTCTGGTATCCAGTTATGGATAAGCGCACCAATACCGACACCTATCAGAATGTAGGGAAACACTTTCTTAAAAGTGTCAAGCATTTGTTCTTTCGCATAGGTTAAACGCTCTTTTATTGTCAAGTTAGGAGAATCAATATCTACGCTGCCCGCTGTAAGGACAAAATTCTCAATGTGTTTTTCCATGTGCAATTTCTCGATGACCGTGCCGCCGGTCACTGCAATCGCAAGACCAAACACAACATAAATAATGGCTACCTTTGCACCGAAAATACTAATGAGTAATACAAGGCTTCCTAAGTCTACCATTGGGGACGAAATCAAAAATGAAAATGTTACGCCAAGCGGAAGTCCTGCACTTGTAAAACCAATGAACAGCGGGATAGACGAACAGGAGCAGAACGGCGTCACCGTCCCCAGCAGAGCAGAAATGATATTTGCCCAAATCCCGTGAAAGCGGTCTAAAATGCGTTTGCTTCGTTCTGGCGGAAAATAGCTTTGAATATATGAGATAGCAAAAATCAATACACAAAGCAGAACTGTGATTTTCAAAACATCATAAATGAAAAACTGCACGCTGCCGCCTATGCGTCCATTCACATCTAAGCCAAGTGCTGATAGCCCCATTCCTATAAGTTGATTAAGCCACTTCATACCAAGCACTTGGTCTTGGATAAAATCCCATACGCCCATACAAAAACCTCGCTTTCAATTCGATAAAATATATCAAAACTTTTTGATGTGTATTTTCAAAAGAAACACCATCCGGATTTAGATGGCGTTTCCTATCCACACCGTGGACAGCTTATCTCTTGTTCCTTATCAGGTGTTGTCAATTTCTTTAGTAACTCTACCGCCTTATCTCTGCCGGAATCGCTCAATCGGTAGTGCGTCCATTTTCCTTCCTGCCGGCTGACAACAATGCCCGAGTCACAGAGAATTTTCATGTGATAGGAGAGGCCGGATTGTGTTAGGTCCAGTGGTTCTTGCAAAACGCACGCACACTTTTCCCCACTTCTTAGCTGCTCCAAAATTGCAAGGCGTTTAGGGTCACAAAGTGCCTTAAACACTTTCGCTTGTTCCTGATACTCTGTTTCCATCTTCTCGCCTCACATCAAAATGTTTTGATGTGATTAGTATACACACCGCGTGGCAGAATGTCAATACTTTTTTGAAACAACCTATAAGTGGCAAACGGAATTGGATTGCTGTTCAGTCTTCTATGGCACCTTTTGGGAGAAACGTTTTTATGGCGAGTCGGCGTCCACCACATCGTACACGTCCGACGGTTTGAGTTTAAGCCTATGGTCAAGAAACTTCTCGATGTCAAAGAGGTTCTTCTTGTTGTAGTCTCCGGTCAGCTTGTAATTGGGGTGCTGGGTCAGGTCGTACTTATTGGACAGAAAAGGCCGGACACCCCGTAATTGCAGGATGCACTTGCCGCCATCCATGACAGCCAGCTCGTCCCGGCTCATAAGCTCGTGACCCGTCTTTTGATACGATGTGCCAAAGGACGGGCTGTTGCCGCGGGTGTCCGAAGTGTTGTAAAGGTCGATTGTCTCTTTCCCAAGCGTGGCTGCCAGCTCCTTGAGAGTGGTATTTTCCGAACCGCCCAGAAAGATTTGACTGTCCATGTTGCCGATGATGGTGTCGGCGTTGTCCTTATACAGTGCTTTCAGCTGGCTCTGTGCCTGCAAAACCAGACAGGCCGAAATTTCCCGGCTGCGGATGGTAGCCACCAGCTTCTCCAGGTTCGGGATCTGCCCGATGTTGGCGCACTCGTCGATGAGGCACCGTACATGGACCGGCAGCCGCCCGCCGTACACATCGTCGGCCTTCTCGCAGAGCAGATTGAATAGCTGGGTGTATACCATCGAGATCAGGAAGTTGAAGGTGCTGTCGGTGTCTGACATGATGAGGAACAGCGCTGTTTTCCGGTCGCCCAGGGTGTCCAGTTCCAGCTCGTCGTAGGCGGTGATCTCCCGCAGTTCGGCGATGTCAAAGGGGGCAAGCCTAGCACCGCAGGAAATCAATATGCTTTTCGCGGTCTTGCCCGCCGCCAACTTATAAAGACGATATTGCCGCACCGCAAAGTGGTCGGGCTTCTCTTTTGCCAGGTCCTCGAACATCAGGTCCACCGGGTTTTGGAATTCCTCGTCATCCTCTCGCACTTCCATGATGTTCAGAAATTCCAGCAGGGTGGCGAAGTTTTGTTCCTCCTCCGGGGCCTCATAGTGAATATAGGCAATAAGCGACGTAAGCAAGAGCTTTTCCGCCTTGTCCCAGAAGGGATCACCGCCTTTGCCCTCGCCTCGGGTGTTGGTCATGAGGGTCGTGACCAGTTTCAAAATATCCTTTTCGCTGTGGATATAGTGAAAGGGATTATACCGCATCGACTTTTGGAAGTTGATGGTGTTGAAGATTTTGATTCGGTAGCCTTTCTTCAAAAAGGCGTTGCCCACCTCCAAAACCGTGGTGCCTTTGGGGAGGACGTTGTCAAGATATTCAGAGGGAATATCTTCCGAATTTTTGCCTCAAAAATTGGCGGTTTTAACATCATCCAGCATCAAACGCTTCATTTTGTCCTCCAAAGTGTCTTTTGCGGTCCGGCTGAAGTGAACACCCACCACATAGGTGGTGTTCTCGATCTTCATGCTGAAAGTGCCTGCGGGGTTTGCCTGCGGCGGTGTCATAGCCTGAATAGCCTGATTTGATTCTTCCATGTCTTATTCCTCCTTTAAAAAAGTCCAAACAAAAAAGCCCTTTTCCTTGGCAGAAAGGGCTTTCGTTATGGTATAATGTTTTTATAAAAGATTTTCCCTAGATGAAAGGAGTGCTCTGGATGCGCTATCTTCTTCTTAATAAGGATACCGCCTGGCTGGAGTTCCGGTGCGAACGAAATGAATACCTGGAAGTCACAGCACAAGAGGAAGTGTGGCACACAGGGCAGCGGCCTTTTGGCTATACCAATCTGACCGATTTTCTGGAACGCCGGAAAGCACCTAAGCACCGGGCTCACATCGCCGAACTGCTCCGGCAATATGGGTGTCAGGAACTGGACGGTTACCTGGATGTGACCCATGCTCTTTCCCTGAACGATACCTTCTGGGTCAAGCGGGTGGATTCACCCCTGAAATGGGGAGAAGCCTCTCTTTATCGCAACCCGTTCAATGAAGTGATTTCGGAGGCAGCGTTTGATGGCTCTTTGAGTAGTTCCACCTTTTCCTCCACCTCGCCTGAATTCAGCACCGACGGCCAGTATGCCAAGTGCTGGGTGCGGGAGGATAGTACCATTTGGCTTTACAAGACCGGTGGCGTCTTCGGTATGGAGCCTCTTTCGGAATATCTGGCTTCCCAGCTGGCAGCCTGTCTCTGCCCGGATGCTGTGACTTATGACCTGGGGTTTTATCATGGTGCGCTGATCTCCAAATGCCCGCTCTTCACCAGCGAGACATTTGGCCTTGCCAAAGCAGCCGTTCTGACCAAAGACCGAACCATTTCCGGCTTTCTGCACTACTTTGAAAGCATCGGCAGCGGCGATGCCTTCCGCCGGATGTGCATTCTGGATGCCTTGATCCTGAACACCGACCGCCACAGCGGCAATTTTGGCGTTCTCTACCAGAACGATACCATGCAAGTTCAGAAAATGGCCCCGGTGTTTGACAACAACCGAAGCCTGCTATTTGACCTGGACGATGACCAACTGAAGAATGCCGAGTGGTGCATCCGGCACTGCTCCCCCCGGCTGGGTGTGGATTTCATCGCCACGGCCAGAGGCCTGATGACCGATGCCATTCGCAGTGACCTGGAGAATCTGCGAGACTTTCATTTTGAACAGCATCCGAATATCTCGGCACCGCAGGAACGGCTGGACCATTTGACTGAAATTGTGCAGCGGCAGTTACGGCAGATTTTAGGATGAGCGTTGCAAGGTTTCTTATCAGCTCATATCATCTGTGGCTTTAGTAACCAGGCAATTATGGATTTATTATCTAGAATTCGCGGTCAATTTTGTGAAAAGCATTAATAATTCCGACATAGTTTCAGCAATTTTCACACAACGCTCTTGAATTCATGCCCTCAAATATGTTAATATTGCTTTATGTAGAGAGGTTTCTCCAGATATCGAGTTCATTTGTTCTTGCTCTATGCTATTATGTGAATTAAAGAATGACATTACACATTTACATCTTGGGTGATAAGCATGAAATTAAGTATTCAAAATTTGGCACGTATTCACAAAGCCGACATTACGATTGATGGTATAACTGTTGTTGCTGGTTATAACAGCACAGGAAAAAGCACAATCAGTAAAGCCCTTGTTTGTTGTATGAAGCCATATGGCTCAATGCAAAATATGATTAAAAACCAACGCATTTTTAACATAATGCGTGCTTTAGAGGATATTGGTATGCATGCATTGCCAAATACACTCTATTTAAATCGTAATAATGATGCTTTGCGCCAATTGGCTAAAAAAATTATAGAGGATTCTAGCGTCAAATTAGATACACAAGTTCTAATCTCACCTTTTATTGAATCTCTTTCTCCTGATGAGCAAGAGTCTATGGCAAATTACATCCAAGAAAATATTGACAAAATACGTGAAGACCTCAAAAAGAAAAAGGAAGTTACTGACCAAGAATATGCAGTTTTTATTGTAAATCAGCAATTCAGGGAAACATTCGATCAACAAATTAATACTTTAGGATGCTCTGAGCCAGCTTTGATTGATTTTATAGATAAGGAAACGATCCATATCAAGGTTGTAAATAATCGCGTTTCGGAATGTCCAGTTCTTACATTAAATCAACCTGCTCCCTTTTATATTGAGCCTGTGCATATGTTAGACCAATCTTCTATGCATCTTTTATTTAGAAAAAATCGTTCAATTTATCAGGCTCTATTGCCAGATGAAGCACCATCCATAAAATCGATGACCATGGATGAATACTCACAAAGAGAACACGCCTTACAAATTGTTACGGATCTTGCAAATACTGTTATGCATGGTCGGCTTCGTCCATCAGATGATACAGTTTTGTTCTATGACGACGATTTTAAAGAAAATATATCTGTAAAGAACTTGGCTTCTGGTATCAAATCAATGGCACTGATTGCAAGATTGCTCGAAAATGGAAAACTTAAACCAAAGGGATTGCTTATAATTGATGAACCTGAAGTAAATCTTCATCCGGAATGGCAATTGAGCTTTGCAAGTTTTCTAGTTCAACTCAACAAGGAACTTGGAATTCAAATATTATTAACAACACATAGCCCTTATTTTTTGAGAGCATTAGAAGTATATTCAAGAGAATTTGATGTGTTTGATTCGTTAAAATTATATTTGACAACCCCTTGCAAAGAAGAAGGGCTGTCACATCTTTTTACTGTTGAAGATATGACACATGATTCTAATTCTATTTTCAAGCAACTATACCTTCCTCTTGAAAAGTTATAAAAACAAGGAACATAAAAGGAATATAAATTATGCCATATAAAGCACCATCTCCATCCAACGCATGGACATGCACCCTAAATCAATCAGCAGTTTCTGCAGACCAATCTCAACCGTTCCAATTGACATTTGGGGATGAACTTGTCTTTAATCTGGATAAAATTGCAAGCGGATTCATTAAAAAATTATACGGCAATAAAACACTATCATCTGTCGATGCCTTCAAAGAGAAAGACGGCGAATTTTATTTTATAGAGTTCAAAAATCAACCCCAAAAAAATATTGATTCAAATAGTGTGCGGGCAAAAGCTTTCTCCAGTTTGGTGGTTTTACAATTCGCATTACATCCTGAATTGAGCCTTGCCGAGATATCGGAAAAAGCACATTTTTACGTTGTGTTTCAAGATGACCCACAAAACTACTTTGAAAAAACTACACAAACAATCGCAAAATATGCAGGATTTTCAGATGAGCCAATTTATTTTGACCTAAGAAAATATTACTTGAATAATAAATTGTATAAAGATATTCACACTGTTTCCTTTTCTGTTTTTGAATCAAAGTATATCGGCTTGATTTTTCCATAAAAAGCTATAGCCCAAGGAGCTGATGAGGTAAAACTACAGACCCGTTGATACTATCTTGAAATCAAAATTCTTCTGTAAGATCCAAGCTCAGTATTAAGGGACACCTAATTTCAAAGAGTTAGGTGTCTCTTTTTAGTAGTGTTAATAGTTTGTCGCAATTTCTCCTTAAAATCCAACAAAAAAGCACCTGACTCATTTAGAATCAGTTGCTATCTACAAATATTCCTAACTTCGTGTATCTAATATAAAGCATCCGTTTCCATGGTTGACGAAGAAGCCTTCGTCAACTAGTTTCTTGATAGAGCTTTTTCACTAAGGTCTTGCTCAATGCTAGGTACATTTCAATTATACGCGATTTAGTAAATTGCCAGCGTTTGATTTCTAACACATACCATGTAATATCAAAGATCATCTATGTGCCGGTTGTTTTGCTTGAGGAAACAAATTATATATGTTATAATATAAAAAATATTTATTGCGAATGTCAAATTCATCCAACTCATAGTTATCAAGGAGATGATCGTTTGGAAATTAACAGATCTATATCTAACGGAAAAATTTATATAGGATCACTCCAGTACCAAAATACTGACTATCAATTTGTTTTCTTCGATGCCAAACTACAGCTAATTCCTCTCGATAAAAGTAATAGGTTATCCATGTGGAAATTCCGAAAAAAGGAAATCACCAATGGAGTTTACACATGGGATGAGCCACCTCGTATGGAAGAAGAAATTTTAACAGGGATTTGTTATGAAAGCGGCCAGCCGATTGTTTTTCTGCCAAAAAAAGGTTCATATATTTCCAGAAAAAATGCAGTTCTATTTATTGATTTAAGAGCCTATATTATATGTAAATATAGTCGAAATAGTATTGATCGAATAAGCTTTAGCAGTCCAGAAATCGACTGTATTCATCCAGCCACTCAAGCCCTTGAATATACGCTTGATATCCAATCGTTCATAAATAACGGAACATTTTCTATATCAGGAAAGGATTTTGAGTACACTACCACTTCAAAGCAGTTTTTTGTTGTAGATACCAAAACGATTTCTGTTTCTTTTGGCATTTCTCGAGGAATAAGTACTCATATTGGTGAGCCTCCGATTACACTTTGTTCGAATATGCTGTTTGAATTTGATGCCATTACTGATTTTACTTTTATTCTTAGGCTGTGGCATATTGCAAAGCAATTTATTCAATTTCTTTGTTATCGAAAAAACATACAATTTAGAAAAATAGAATTGGATGCACCATGTGAAGATGGAAATCATGAGACCTTTGCTGAACTATATGTTTTAGATCAAAATAATGAACCAGAAATCGAAGCTTTAAATGATGGCCGATATATCAAGCAAACATATATATCAGATCACGAAGGGCAGATTCTATCTGACATTGCAAATGACAAACTTTATTTGCGCCACTTACCAGAATCATTTCGAGCTGGAAAGCACATTGATGCCGCTCGCTTTGTAATGATCACGGCCGCATTTGAGTGGGAATTCGATAGATTATTTCCTGGTGGAATAACTAAAAGTAAACAGAGAATAGATGCCGAATTAGCTGCATCTCAAAAAATCAAGGAATTGGCTGACGCAAGTTCTGGAAAACAAAAAGACATATATAAGTCTCTATTAAAGAGTATTTCTCGTGCTCCAAGTTTAGCTAATAAAATCCAAAAAGTCGGCTCAGAACTCGGATCAATAATTGACCCTTTTGGCAAGAAATTATATAGCCTCAATAAAGAGATCCTAAACTATACAGACATAGGTAATCGAGTTGCAGATCAACGGAATCATTTTGCACATGGAGATTTGGACAAGGACTTTATAGGGCTTTCTTTACTGGATTTGATTTTTTTACAAAGGATTATCTATGCTATGCAGTTAAAAATTTCAGGGCTTGAAGATAAGCAAATCCAAAAATCGATTAATGACCTATTTCAATATCGATTCATAATTTAACTTAGTTGAATTGTTCTTTAATTCATATGCAAATTTGCACTTCGCAGAATTTTTGCATCAAAACACTCAACAAAATTCTGCGAAGTGCGTTTTATCTAGTCACAGTTAAAATGCATGCGTTAGTTTTGACATCTCGTTTGGACTTAATTTCTTTTTTCTTTCATAGCTTTGATGGGTATGACTCGCATGTCTCCAAGAAAATTTTCATTTCTGTTGTTTATTTACCTTTCCCGATTTTTTAGAGAAGTTTCTTTTTTCTTGATTTCGTTTTCCTCTTTTCTGCTATTAAGCTGCTCTACCACCGACTGTTTGCCTTCTGCCTTGTCCAGTGCTTCTACCTGTTCCGGTCCCAAAACCTGACCGACCCAGTAGCGGACTTCATTCAACGGTTTCAGCTCTGCTTGCACCTGTTCCAGCTGACGGGCAAAGGCTGCGTGATCCGCTTGCAGCTTGCTGTACTCTGCTTCCAAGGCATCTAGGTTTACATTCAGGTCAACGTGCTGCGCTTTCAAATAGCGGTAGGCTTTGTTGTAGGCTTTTAGTTCTTCCTGATGGCTTTCGGCAAAGGCAGTCTGTTTCTTTTTCCAGCCGATCTTCAGATACTTGTCATGAACAGATTTCTGTTCCTGGCAAACTGCAATGGCATTCTGAATCCGGGCAATTTCCTTTATCCGCTTCTCGGCCTTTCGCATACCGGTACTGGCCTGATTGGCTTTTTGCTTCACGCCGGACAGGACGGTGTTCAGCTGCTCCAGGGTCGAGATCTTATGCTGTTGGAGATAGACAACAGCCCTTGCCACATCTTTCAAGTCTTTCAGGTCGCCCTTCTGTTGACCGGACCAGGACCAATCACTTCGTTCTGCTTTCCGTTGGTTCAGGTAATCATTGAGAAGCACACCAAGGTCTGTAGAGGTTGCCTCCTCTTTCAGCGATTCTTTTTCTGATCGGATCAGTTCTTCAATCCAATCCAGCAGGCCCCGAATGGTTTTGCGAATGGCGGATAGCATCTGGTTGGCTGCCTTGATATCCCGATTGAGATTTCCGATGTTGGTCTGGATGCCTCGCCGCTCCATTTGAACCACCGCAGGCCCCATGTGAACGGTGGGAATCACATCCAGGCCCTGCCGCTCATAGGAACGCAGGTCAAGCCGCTCCGGTCGGTCTGCTGCTTCCAGGTAGCGGTTGACTGTATCGGACCAGCCCTGCCGCCAGATCTCTGCATACTTCTGGTCATTCCAGTCCACGGTATCCTCCTTGTGGCTTTTCCAGTTGCCAGAGGGCAAGCGGATACGTTCGCCATTTTCATCCAGGTCGTACACCTTTCGGCTCTTGGGAAGCCACCTGCCTTGTTCATCCATGGCTCGAAGGGTCAGCATCACATGGCAGTGAACATTGTGTCCGGGTGGGGCCGGATCATGAATGGCAAAGTCGGCGATCATCCCCTTGGAAACAAACTGCTTCTCGCAGTAGTCCCGTAACATCTGTGGATACTTTTCCGGTGGAACTTCTTTGGGCAGAGCCAGCACGAAGCGTCGGGCCAGCTGGGCATTCCATTGCTTTTCGGCGGCCTCTACCGAGTTCCAGAGGGTTTCCCGGTTAGCGTATTCCGGCGGAGCGTGAGACGGCAGCATAATTTCGGTATACAGGATGCCGCGCTTGCCAGAGTAGTTTTTGGTTTTCTGATCGTATTCCGAAAACAGCTTCTCCCCGCTCTGGTAGGCGGCACCTGCCACCGCCGACTGCCCCTTGCTGCGCTGGGTGATGGTGATTTGAAAATGCGGACACGGAATAAGACATCACCTCCCAAACAAAAAGACCGTTCTTTTGATGAACGGTCTAGAATCATATTCGGTTGTGCTCTCTGCCTTGGGATGGAGCGTGGTGTGCTTCGGTCCTGGGCGAGAGCTGCAAAAGGATAGATGCGAAGCAGCGCAAGGAAAATGCAGTTTTCCTCGGGATGGAATCGGGATGGCGAACGGAACGCCAGACCGATTTCATCAAGCCGTCTGCAAGACCGCAATTGCATCGGAACGGTGTATAATTGCGCCCTATTACAATAGGGTTGGAACGTCCCGGGCTTCTTGCAAATCGTGAATCATCTTTGCCAGAGCCAGCGCCACCTCCTGCTGATTGAACGAGAGTTTCAGCAGTTCCATCACCTGGTCGTCGGTTAGCTCTCCCGGGCAGACCAGAAAACTTTCCAGCATCCCGCCGCGCGTACAAAGACGATGGGTACGGGCCTTACGGGTCAGTTCTGGTATCCGGCGCTCCAGCATTTTCTCCTGGTGCTGGTAGTACCGAAGTTTCTGTTCGGCCTTCTCTTTTTGTTTGTGGAGATAGTCAAGGTCAGTTTTGGGTTTCGTCATAGCAGTCCTCCTTCAACCATTCAGCAGATTACAAAAATAGGCCGGTGTTCGCATTGCTCTCTCAAAAGCAGATGCGTTCATCGGCCTATCTGTGTGTTGTTCTAATTTAGTGTTACTCCGGCAAACTCAAGAAGCCCTCCAGTAGTGCTCCCGGAAACGGAAATTTCTTTTCAGTATTTCCGAACGCAACAACAATCACACCATGGTCAATTCGATTGACCACTCCCATTCCAAAAGCTTTGTGCCGCAGTCGGCAGCCTACCTTTACCTGGGAAAGATCAACTTCCTTTTTCGGTGCAGGTGCCACCGGTTCAACTTGCTTCGGTGCAACCACCGCTTCAGCAAATCTTTCAGGCTTCCTATAAGGTATCGGTTCTTTTGCCACCGCTATGGGTTTCTTTTCGCTCAACGGTTTGGCAGCTTCCATAAAGCTCGACACCGGATTTTCCGGCACATCATTTGCTGCGGGTGCTGGCGCTTCCATCGAAGCCTGCTGCAGCGCGAACATCTTATTGTAGTCGGCATCGGTAATGACCGTATCCCAACCACCACGGTTTTCGCCTTCATGGCGGTTGATGCCAGTGTAGCTCAAGCTGGCGTCTTCATATCTCTTGAACTTATAAACAGCGTCGTTCATAAGCGAGTCATTGAACACGCCAAGGGATACCAGAAGTTCAAAATCGCTGACATTCAAGGCGGTTACCTTTTTGAAAAGGCCCGGCTCCAACTGAGTGATCACGTCCTTCAGACATCGTTCCCGGTAATCGGTCAAATACATGAAAACTGGAATGCGTGTAGCGAACTTGATCAGCTTCTCCTGGATCTGCTTGCGTTTGGACTTATACTCTTTTTCTTCTTCGCTCAGTTCCTTTTTCTCTTTTGGGCTGAGTTTTTCTGTTCCTTCCTTCTTTGCCTTTTTCACGGCCTCAGACTTATTGATAATGGTCTGAATATCTTCATTCAAGCTGCGGAAGCCCTCTATTTTCATCAGGGCCTCCATAGCCGCTGGGTTGGCCATCAACCGTGAAAGAGTATCGTTGTCTACATTGACAAGCAGCGCACTTTCCCAACGCTTGGCCAGCAGTGTGGCTGATGTGCCTGCCATCGCAATATCTAGGACTTCGCCGGCATTGATCTGCCGCATGGTGCTGCCATCGTAGGCAATGACTGGCAGGAAGTTGATGAACTCTTCCACCTTCTTTTCCGGATTGCCCTCATTGATATTCAGCCGGCAGCTGTAATCAGAAATTTGTTTGAGCGCCCGGTCAAGTGCAAAGTCAAAGACGTAACATTCCTTTTTAATGATTTCTTTTTTGCCGTCATCCGTCGTGATCTCCCACGGACTCTGTACCCGGAATGCAGCCTGGAAATAGGTTTCCGGGCTGGACAGGTTGCGAAGCATGAAGATGCCGGTCCATGGTTTGACAGTAACACCCGTTGTCAGTTTGCCGCAGGAAAGCGTGATGGTCTTGCTTTCCAACGGGTCCTTCATGGATTTCAGAACCGGTTCCAGCGCCGCTGCTCCAATTCCGGCTTCCGCACCTGCACAGACGTTGATGGTATAGTCATGATAGAAAGTATTCTGTTTTTGCATCAGCAGCTTTTTCATGGCATAGCAGGAGGCCACATTTGGCAAAAACCACAGCGTATGCTGCAAGACATTCAGCAGACGCACATCCGCATACGGCAGCGCAGGCTTTCTGGCACCGAGCTTCAAATCATCCACGCTGGTTTCCAGGTAAGCGCCCCGAATCAAATCCAGCCACTTCTGGACCTCATTCTCATAGACAAAGTGAGCATCTGCGCCTTTGCCTTTGGCAGAGAAAAACACATTCAGATCAAACTCATTGAACTCCCCCTGCATGGCAATCCGGCGGATGCTGTCTGGGATGCGGTAGGTCATCATCACCATCCGTGGCAAAGCTGCATAAGGGTTCCCGTCACCTTCCCAGTTTTCCTTGGCTCGCTGCTCATCGGAGTATGTCCAGTTGTAAATCTGGTCCTCAATGAACTCGCCGGAGTTGAGTGCCCGAAACGGTGTACCAGACAGGTACAGGTAGTACATGGTGGTGATGGGCAGGAATGTTTCGTCGCAAGCATTGCCGCGATCATACTTGTCCAGATCCTCACTGTCGTAGCTGTCCTCGTCCTCCTGCTCAAACAGTTTCTTGGCGTTTTCCTTCCAGGCACCGAAGTGGTACTCGTCAAAGATCACCAGGTCCCAGTTGGTTGTATGTACCCATTCATTTTTTGCCTTGATGCCGCCGGTCTCCTTGTTCACTCCCAGATAGTCCTGAAAGGAGCCAAAGCAGACAATGGGGCGGGACTTATCTGCCGTTTCATAGGTCAGCTCTGTATTCCGGCTGATGAATTGCCAGCCTTCAAAGTCAATGTGACTGTTCAAGTCCTCTTGCCAGGCACTGACCACCGCAGGCTTGAAAGTCAGGATTAGAATCCGCTTGAATCCCATCCGCTTTGCAAGCTGATAGGATGCAAAGGTTTTGCCGAACCGCATTTTACAGTTCCACAGGAATTTCGGGTAGCGAGTTGTGTCCTCTGCATAAGCGCTTTGAAAGTAGGCCGCCGTTTTGTCCACGGCTTCCTTCTGCTCCGGGCGCATGGTAAAGCTGTTGACCCGATTCTCTACATTGGCAGTACGATTTCTCACTGCCAGCACTGCTGCGCGGACATCATTCACGGTACAGCGGAACCATTCACCACCTACGCTGGCAATATGTTTTCGCTTCAAAACACGATGAACATCATGATCGGTAAAGGAAGAACCGTCCGGGTACATGGCGCTTTCCCGAAAAACAATCCGATACGGTACGCTGCCATCCGGCCTCTTGGTAGGATACTGCTGAGCAACTCGTTTATCTACATCAATGGCAGTATACCCAACCTTCAAAAGCCCTTTGTACTGGGGGTTGGTATCTTCATAGGCGTATATCATCGGATGAGCTTTGGGGCGCTGCGGGAAGAATTCAGTTGCCATCATCATCACCGCCCGCTTCCATAGGTTTAATCATGGATTCAATAAAATCAATCTCGTCCTTCGTCAAACCGTATTTTGCATAAAGTTCCTCATCTGTCCATGGTCTGGAAAAGTCCTGCATAGGAACAAACTGATACACTTTTTGCATTGCCTGTTGTGTATTTTTCACCAACGAAACCATGAAATGGAAAAATTTCGTTTGCATATATGAAACCGCATTTTGTGCAAAATCTTCTTTTTCAAAGGGTCCTATAGTAAGGTATGTTTCAGTGCTACAGGAGTTGGGGGCAACTACAAAAGGATTCACCCAATCACTTTCCGGAACACCTGCTCCCCAAACTCTTGGAACAAATACCTTATATTGATTAACTAGATCTTTTCCTTTGCGAATATACTTTCGATCAACATAACCTACACCATCCTTACGCCACCCGTTATAATAAAATTTCACGCACCCTTCGAATGGTTTTAACTGGTATGGAGCACGAACTCGACGATAACTATTTTTTTCTCGAACATCAAATCCAAACGGGTCATTTGCACTGACTATATCCATAAATGTACTTTCTTTGAATTTTTGAACTTTTCGGAAGATTGAGATTTGTTCAGTATACCTAATAAATTTATCCATACCCGGCTCAAGTAAAGGGCGAACGGCTTCATTCGTGCCACCTTTTGTATGAGTTACTATCTTACAATCACCTCTGGAATCCCTTTCCCAAAGGAAATAACATACGCCCCCTTTTATCTCTACACCAGGAAACACATCCGAGGCTATTGGAAAATCATGCAAAATGCGAATCCGACTATCGTGCAGCATTTCATTTCGGAAACTGTCTAATCCACGGCCACCGGTAAACCACCGAGACGGAATAATCATAACTAAATATTGCGGCTTGAGTTTTTGCGCTTGTTCAACAAATTTTTGATAAATTGGCATTGCACTTGCTCCATGCCCACTATCATTTAATTGATACGGTGGATTGCCAATTATCACATCGAATTTCATTTTAAATATTTCCTCCGGCTTAGCCGTATGTATCCATTCATAGGCGTGGGTTTCAAGCTCATCTCCACGTTCGTACTCGCTTTGGGAAGCACCGCAGAACAGGCATCTTCCATTCTGCCAGCGGTGCTGTATCCGCTTGTATCGGATATTGCCGCTGGTATCCTCAAAATGAGAAATTGAATACCGACTGTTAGGATATTTGGAACAGTACACGCTTCTTCTGGAAAGGAGACTGGTCAGTTCTGTGATCGCGATTCCATACAGCTGCTTATGAAAAATGTGATCAATGCGCTCCTGAAGATCTGGAATTTCCTCTTTTAGTCCCTCAATCAGCCTCTTGGCAATCTCCCTCAGAAAAACGCCGGACTTGCATGCTGGATCAAGGAAGGTTGCGCTGCTGTTATGCCAAAGTTCTTCCGGCAGCATATCCAGCATCTGGTTTGCTACCTCCGGTGGTGTGAAGACCTCATCGTTAGACAGATTGGCCAAACAGGTCAAGACATCAGGATTATACATACTGCTGTAGAAATCATTCATAGTCCTGTACCCTCCTGTAATCCGTCAGCGGATATTCCCGGATGGGTTTGGGAATAGGGTTATGTGTTTCCGGGTCAATCGTCCAGTTTCCTTCACTGTTGGCACTGTCTCCAAACAGCGACATCTGTGCCTCGTACAACTGGTCATCTGGATTTTCATTCAACAGCACATCCAGCCGAAAATCACGGCGTTTCATCTGGTTGCCGGAAACCAGGCTCCACTCTGCAAACACAATCGGAGATCCATCTGCCTGGAGCATGGTCAGCGCATCTCCACACAGAATATTTTTGTGGAAGATAAACTGCACCGCCTCCCGGCACTGCTCACTGGCCTGGTCCTTGACGTTGGCACTGTACTCCTTATTCCAAATGTCAAATAGCCTCTGGCGGCATTCCGCTGCGTTGTCCGGCATAATGTCAACACCGTACAAGCTGGTGACCGCCAGCACAGAGTACCGTTCATAGTCAAACGGGCTCTTGCTGTAACGGCTTTTGACCACAGCTAACTTGCGGTTGAGGACTTCTGCAAGGAAGTTCCCATTCCCGCAGGCCGGCTCCAAAAAGCGGCTCTCAATTCGTTCGGTTTCCTGCTTTACAAGGTCGCACATGGCCTTCACTTCACGCTCGGCGGTAAAGACCTCTCCATGCTCCACCACGCGCTGCCTTGACTTCACTTGTTGTTCTGCCATTCCTTATACCTCGCAGATCCAGGCACTTACAGAAAGGCAGTTGATGCAAAATGGTGTACCTTTTCGCAAGAGAATTTTCAGCCCTTTTTAAGAGGTCAGCAGCACACGAAATCATAGATTTTGTATAGAAAAAGCCTTTGTTCTGTGGTATCATTTTCTTAGAAACAAAAAGCAGGCATTTTACAGAAAAGTACACATTCCTGTAAAATAGCCTGCTTACAACAATTTGGCTTTTTCGTAAATCTCCGCACGATAGCGAAATGTGGATAGAGGCATCCCGCACATCTTTGCGGCAGCTGTGCCGGTGATTTTGCCATTCTTCCATTGCTGGTACAACCCGTGGAAGTTTTCAGGCAACGGTTTGGGGGGCCTGCCGAATCGGACACCCCTGGCTTTGGCCGCTGCAATCCCTTCTGCCTGCCGCTGCCGGATGTTCATGCGTTCGTTTTCTGCCACAAAGGAAAGCACCTGCAAGACGATGTCACTTAGAAATGTCCCCATCAGGTCTTTGCCACGTCTCGTATCCAGCAAAGGCATATCCATTACCACGATGTCAACGCCTTTGTCCTTTGTCAGAATCCGCCACTGATCCAAGATCTCGGAATAGTTTCTGCCCAGACGGTCAATGTTCTTGATGTAGAGCAGATCGTCCTTTTTTAATTTTCGTACCATCTTCCGGTATTGAGGACGTTCAAAATCCTTGCCGGACTGCTTGTCCACAAACAGATTCTTTTCCGGGATGGCCAGTTCTTTCAGTGCAAGAAGTTGTCGGTCCTCATTCTGTTCTCTGGTGCTGACCCGGATATAGCCATATAAAGTTCCCAAGGAATCGCTCCTTTCTTCTAAAGTTGCCAGGATCTATTTATGTAAAACGACCAAAGCATCTACATAGATACTTTGGTCGTTCATTCTACCATACCAGGTCAGCTATTGTGTTTGGGAGTGGCTCCATAATCTGAAAACGGCAGGGACTTCAACCGAAGGCCCTGCCGCTGTTTCGTCTTTCTGATTTACTCCACTGGTTCCTATTGGACCAGCAATCTCGCAAAATTTTACAGTACTCTATACCAATTCATTGATTTTTGTAGATGCTCCTTTAGTATAGTCATCATATAACATTGGGAACACCTTAAAATCATCTCCATAATAATTCTGTACCATTTTATAACAAGGAATATTCTTTTTTTTGCAAATTTCACTGAGTTTTTGGTCTTGTTCAACTGATGATCTGGATCCAATATAGACAGCCATAGGCTTTAAGCTGTAAATCGCTTTATGCGGCTCTATTGGAGGAGTTGATGGAGGGGAGAAAAGGCGCCATTCTTTTTCATAATCCCAGTCTGACGATTTTGTAAGCAAGCATTTCGAAATCAACAAAGTATCTTCATGATACACATTAATATCTGCTTGTGACTCGTATATAATATCAGCCTGAATTACCGCAGCCAAATGCGATGTTGCGTCAAATCTTGATTTGTTATACACAACTGGTGCGATCGATGGGATTAGCATAAAATTATTACAGCCTTTAATATCACAACAGTTCGTTTGGCATGGTTCAAGAATTGATTTAAAGTCATATTCTATACAAAATCCACGGTGTCCATTTGCATAGTGTCCCCACATTAGCGTTGAATCATTGCGTTCGCTCAAACATACAATATGTCTTTGTGATTCTGCCTGCAAAATACCTGTAAAAAACTGGTTAACAATACAACTAAAATTACGTTGAATAAAACCTTTTATCCATTGTTTTATTAACTCATAGTTTTCTTTTATTTCGTTTTCATCTAAATTCTTTTTGACATTCTCAATTATCTGTCGAGAGATTTTCTCATCATAGACTTCTTCAAACCAATTAGGGGTTATATCATGTTGCAGTGATCTTACTATTCGAATAAGCTGTTTATAGGATTCTTCGTTTTCAATTGATTTCTTTAATATTTCCTCATCAAAAAACGGAATACATTCGTAGGGATCATTGAACTCCCATAATGTACTTCCCCAGATTTGATCTTTTTCCAATGCATCGATAGCATAATCTGTGTTTGATCGGAAGCGGTAAAGACGGTCCGGAATATTAGCAATTATCCATTCTTGTAATTTCTTTATTTTCGATTGAGCCTCTTCTTTTGAGCAAAGACTATTAATTTTTGTTGCAAACAACAATTGCTCAAATTCTTCTCGCTTGTCCATACCTTCACCTTCAGAAATAAGCGTATATGTAAATACTGTTTTTATTATATAGCTTATGTTTTTCTTTTTCAACCCAAAATGCCATCAAATCTTGAATCAAAATCTGAATGTTATTCATAATAATATATTTGTTCCTTAAAAGGCTACGGTTCTAAGTAATCTTACAAAATTATTTTATCGTAATACCTCGCACTATTTTCAATTGCTCTACTGCTTCCTGCTGCACCAGCAGCCCCGCCGAGAAGCCATACTTGAAGTGGTACTCGCTCTCCTCGCCCTGGGCGATCGAGGACTGGGTTTGCAGTTCTTCCACCAGGGCTTAGTCCTCTTTACTCAGCCGCCTGGAAAGCTGCTCCATCAGCTTCTCACAGGTTTTGAGGGCCTCTATGTATGCCGGTGAAGTCGGCACAACTTTCTCACTGGGATAAAATTCCCCATTATAAATCGCTTCCAGAATCATCGTCCTGTCCTCCTCACACATAGAGCATCTCAGCCTGGATGATCTCCTCGGCCCTGCTGCGGATGGAGTTCATGGCCTGCACCCAGTGTACCGGGTCGGCTGCTTTCAGTTCCTCCGTGATGCCCTCGGCCTTGGCCATCTGCTGGACAATCAGACGGCACCGTTTGGCGGCTTGTTCATCCAGGTCGGCCAGGATGGTATACAGCTTCCCGGACAGAAGCAGCGCTTGGTAAAGAACCGGCCTGGAAGTTTTCAGGTATTCTTTATGTAATCGGCCCCAGCGACCGATGGGGCGTTTATCTTCCGGCAGCCTCAGCGCCGGGAGATAATAATGGTCCGTCAGGACATAATCCAGACCGTTTCTGCTGTCATGGATTCTCGGTTCGAGCTTCATGCTGAAATCGCCTCCTGTTGTGCTTTCTTTTTGTGGTAGTCCTCCCTACGCTTGGCAAGGTGGGCTTCATATTTTTTGATAGCCTCCGGGTCTCCGGCGTCTGCAGCTGCTTTCATCTTCTGGTAGCTTCTCACAGTGGCCTCGCTCTGGTACTTTCGCTGTTCTGCCAGCTGCCAGGCGGCTTCGGGGTCTGTCTTGGCCTGTTCCACCAGGGCGTCGTGTTCGGCCTTGCGTTTGGCTGCCCTGGTGCGTTCATATTCGGCCTTGCGCTCTGCCATCATGGCGGCATACGCTGGGTCTGCTGTCATCCGGGCTTCTTCACACCCCCTTTTGCGCTGCCGGGCCTCAGCCTCCCTGGCCTTTAGAGCAGCCCACTTTGCAGCAGCTTCCGGGTCGGTCTTGGCCTTTTCTTTCAGCTCTGCCCGTGTCAGCTTGGCCCGCTGGGCAGACTTCTCCGCCCGCTCGCGTTCTTTCTCCAGAAGCTTTTCCTGTTTGAGCCGTTCCTTTTCATCCAGCTGCTGGAGATACTCCGGGTCTGCTGCTCTGGCCTGCTGTACCTGCTGGCGGTATCTGTGGTTGCGCTCCCGCTGTTTGCGGAGATGTTCCTCGTACTTGGCCACTGCTTCAGGGTCCCCGGCTTTCGCTGCCTCCCGCAGGGCTTTCAGCTTCTGCTGCTGGCGTTCGCTGGCCCGTTTACCCTTTTCCTGTTTCTTGCGAAGCTGTTCTGCATCAATGGCAGCGATTCGTTCTTCCTCCGAGACGGTTTCACAGGGCGGGTAGTAGCTGCCAATAAAATTAAAGTAGATATCGATGTTCTGTTTGCGGTAGATGGTGCGGCCCCCGGTGGCTTCATGTACCTCGACCCGGTCAATAAAGGAATAGAGCATGGCGTCCGTCAGCTCGTGACAGTTTCGGTACTTTTTGACCAGGGCCAGAAACCGCTCGGTGTCTGCCTTCTTCACCGACTCTTGCCGAATCTGGTTTTCCAGTTCCTCTATCCGGCGTTCCAGAAGGATTTGTTCTTCATCGTACTGCTGGATCATCCGCCGGGCCTGCCGCTCCGGCAGTACACCTTTCATGGAACTCTCGTACAGATTCTGAATCATGGTATCCAGTTCGGCCATTCGCTTTTGGGCTTCTTTCAATTCCTGCTGGCCGGTATCCTCGCTTTTGGCTTTGTTTTCATCCCAGACGCTCTGGAGATCGGACACAAACTCCGCTTCGTTTTCCAGGGCATACCGGCTGACAGCCTGAATTGCTTTTAGGATTACCGTTTCCAGAACCGAAGCCCGTACAAAATGGGAAGCGCATTGGTTGGTGGTGCTGCGGTAGTTCCCGCACTGGAAGGCGGAGGAGGAATCGTAGTGTTTTCCATCCCGGCTCCCGTCTGAGCCACAGAATCCCATTCTTGCCCCGCAGTCTGCACAGTAGATCAGGCCAGACAGTCGGTGGGTGTAGGTTCCATTGGCTGCTTTGGGCCGCTTCCGCAGTCGCAGCTTGTGGGCAATGTCCCAGGTATCCTGGTCTACAATGGCCTCATGGGTATTGGGGAAGATCATCAGCTCGTCGGCGGTAGCGGCCCGGCGCTGTTTGGTCTTGAAGTTCTCACAGATGGATTTGCCCAGCACTGTATGCCCCAGGTATTCCTGCCGGTCCAGGATGTAGCCCACAGTGGTGGCCGTCCAACGGTAGGGGTCTGACATTTTGTTGTGTCTGCAATTCTCGGGGAAGTATTTAGCGGCATAGGCGGACGGGATCAGCACCTTTTCCGCCGACAGCTGCTCGGCAATGGCTGTCGTTCCAACTCCCTGGCAGGCCAGGCGGTAAATCTTTCGAACAACCTCGGCTGCCGGTTTATCTACCAGGAGTTGCTGCTTGTCCTCCTTGGTCCGCTTGTAGCCGTAAGGGATAGAGCCGCTGCAGCGCATTCCTTTCTTCATCCGGGCCTTGAACACGGCCTTGATCTTGTTGCTGGTGTCCTTGGCGTACCACTCGTTCATAATGTTCAGGAACGGGGTGAAGTCGTTGTCGGAGGGTTTCGCGCTGTCCACGCTGTTGTTGATGGCGATGAAGCGGACGCCCTTCTTGGGGAAAACGACCTCGGTATAATAGCCCACCTGCAGGTAGTTCCGCCCGAACCGGCTCAGGTCTTTGACAATCAGGGTGGCCACATGACCCGCTTCAATCTCGCTCAAAAGGGCGTTGAAGCCGGGGCGGTTGAAGTTGGTGCCGGTATAGCCATCGTCCCAAAAGTGGCGGATATTCCGCAGTCCATGGTGCCGGGCGTACTCCTCCAGGTACATCTTTTGGTTCTGGATGCTGTTGGATTCGCCCACCTGCTCGTCATCACGGGATAGTCTTTCATACAAAGCAGTAATCTTGATATCTTCAGTTCTGACCACGGTTTTCACCTCCTTTCCTTGTTGGCTTTTCTTTGTGTGACGCTCCTTTTCTCTATCCCACCCAAGTATAGCCCTTCGGGTCTGTGAGGACATAGGAACTGTGCATTTGCAGGAGATTGGGCTTGATCCAGAATCGGGTCTTGCCGCTGCCGGACCCGCCTACGATCAGCACATTTTTATTGCGAGCAGTCTTGGGGTCTTTGGGGCGGCTGGACATGGTGAGGCGTTCGGTCTGGGTCAGGATGATGTTGTCCTCAAACTTGGGGGCCACATACGGCTCGATGTCCTTGGCATTGCCCCATGAAGCGTTTTGTCAAGTGCTTTTTTGAGTTATTGACGCAAATTCTTG
>DSTMR04002__coassemble_688_pt1 | contig 52364 bp, 52 predicted proteins | sample DSTMR04002__metabat2_low_PE_045 | metagenome-assembled genome bin DSTMR04002 | reverse complement strand
TTGATTTACTTGTAGATTTATCTTTGATTTTAGAGGTGTCATTAGATTATCTCATTTTGGGCAAGAAAACAAAGATAGATCCTATTAAGGATGAATTAAACAAAGCCATTGAAATGCTAGAGAAAATCAAGGTTGAGCTTTGAGGGGGTACTGAGAGTACCCCCCAAGGGGGTACTACCAGTCACTCCCGCAACGGAAAAATCTAAGGTACCATAGAGTCACAGCAAGGGCATCCCCCCAAACGGTGGGGACAAGCCCAAAGCTGGTGGACCTTGAAAGGTGAATAAGCAGCCTTCTGGTACTTCCAGACAATGATACTTCCGTAACTCGCGGCCCGGCCACAAAGAAGGCGGGGCGGCTGAAATGCCGATGGAGCGGTGCAAATCCGCCGCCAGAAGGTTCCCAACCCTCCCCGGGGTGTCGAGGACAAATAGGGGAGGGACCCAAACAAGATTTCAGCCCATCGCCTGGGATCACAGAACTCCAGACGATGGGCTTTTTACATACCTATAAAAGGAGAGTAATTATATGAGCCATAGTAATGCATACAAAGTTGATCCGGCATCCCTCATGACCCTGTGTCCGGCCTGTTTGCACTCGTTTCAGGATGCCAGGAAAGCATTCCTGCGCCGGGCAGATGTTCACCAGCAGACCAAGGATGTCTGTACTTACTGCCAGAGCCGCTATGGTTTCGACTACTATGTCCAGCCTGCTGCGGCTCACCGAGACACTACCCATCGAAAGGTAAGAACCTATGTCCCTGCATCTAACCATTGACCCTGAGTTTGAGGGCAAGATCCCACCGCTTCGGGAGGAAGAGCTGAAACAGCTTGAGGAAAACATTCTGGCGGACGGAGTGGTCATCAATCCACTCATCGTCTGGGACGGCGTCATCGTAGACGGGCACAACCGCTACCGTATCCTCCAAAAACACCCGGAAATCCAGTTCACCACCTACGAGAAGCAGTTTCCCGACCGGTACGCAGCCATTGCCTGGATTTGTAAAAACCAGCTGGGCCGGCGTAATTTGACGCCGCAGCAGTTTAAGTACCTGATTGGGCTGCAATATGAAGCGGAAAAGTGTTCATCAAACTATAACGGGAATCGGTTCACTTCATTAGACAAAAGTAGGTGTGTTCAAAATGAACACACCTATAAACCGGAACGTACTGCTGAACGCATTGCTAGGGAAAATAATCTCAGCGGTAGTTATGTAAGACGTGCAGAGCATTTTGCCAAAGGTGTAGACGCCGCTGAAAAAGTTGCGCCAGGCATCAAACAGGAAATCCTGACCGGCAACATCAAGCCCACAGAGAAGGCCGTTGCGGCCATCGCCAAAGCCCCACCGGAGGAGCGGCCCGCTCTGGTCCAGCAGCTCCGGCAGGCCAAAGAAACCGAGAAGTCCGAAGAAAAGCCGAAGCCCAGGCGCAGCGCCGCCGAGACCCTGCAAGCCATCCGGGACATCTCAGCCAACATGTTGCAGTCCAACGGGGAAATCGACGCAGACGATATCTGCGCGGAGCTGGAAGATGCCCTGGACACCATGATTTTCCGCTGGGATACCTGCCTGGAAAACTACAGGGAGCACCGCAGCGCCTGCCGGGACGGCATCCAACAGCTTACAGAAAAGGGAATCCACTACCTGCAAAAAATGAGGAGGACTACATGAGAACAAGCCGCACCAGCGCCTATCAGGAAATGATGATCAACAGCAAGTTTCTGGAAGTCCCCCGTGGCAGCTACCAGCGGGAGCTGAACATCCACCGGGTGCGCAAGATCGCAGCAGCGTTTGACCCCCGGCTGCTCAACCCGCCCAAGGTCAGCTACCGCAGCGGCCGCTACTATGTGTTCGACGGCCAGCACACCATCGCAGTCCTCAAGTTGCTCAATGGCGGCAAGGATTTGATGGTCCGCTGCATCGTGTACACAGGCATGACCGAGAGCGAAGAAGCCCTGCTCTTTGCCCAGCAGACCGGCGAATCTGCCAGGCTGACACCCGGCGATAAAATGCGCGCCATGATCTACGGCGGCGACCCGGAATGTATGGCTTTCCTGAAGGCCACGGAATCGGTGGGGTTGAAGCTGGACTACGGCCAGCGCCGTGGAAAGTATCGCCTTGGCTGCATCGGCACTGCATTCGAGGAGTTCAAGCGGGTGGGAGCCGACCTCTACAAGGAAGCCCTATCTATGATCGTGGCCGCCTGGCAGCTGAGCCGACCGCATCCGGTGGATGAAACAGGGAGGCGAAGCTGGCGCAGCGCTCCGGTTTTTGCAAGCGGGTGCCATCCCGCGCCGCAAAAAACGGCTAAGCGCAAGAGGAATGGCGATCCCGAGTCCCTGCGGGCCGAAACGGTCCAGGGTGTGGTCCGCTTTGTAGAGCTGTACCATGGCGAGTACGACTCCCGCCGTCTTATCACCCGCCTGCACAAGACCGACCCGTTGACCATCTACCGGGAAGGGCGGGCCATGGGCGTCAACATGGCCGGGTACAAGAAGTACCTCTATCAGGTCTACTGCATCTACAACGGGAGCAGCAAAAAGAAAGTGCTGCCCATGAAGTTCTAACTTCTTGCTTTTACCCTTTGAGGGGACGCCGCCCCAGACTGCGGGCGGTGTCTTACATAAAATATACAAAGGGGGTACATTGCATGATTCCCAAAAACTGGAAATACAGCCGGGGTGACATCTACTATGCCAACATGGAACCCCATGTTGGCTCTGAGCAGGGTGGGGAACGGCCAGTGGTGGTTCTGCAGAATGATACAGGCAACAAGCATTCACCCACACTTATCATTGCTACCCTTACATCCAGAGTGGACAAGAAGCTAAGTCTGCCGACCCACGTTTTGCTTGACCAAAACCCCGGGCTGAGAGTCCCATCTATCGTACAATTAGAACAGATTTTCACTCTCGACAAACAACGTATGCAGCGATTTGTTGGTCAGGCCAGCAGCGAGGAAATAGACCGGATCGAAGCGGCTCTGAAAATCAGCCTGGGAATGAATTGAGAGGAGGAATGCAGAGAAAATGTCTGGAAGGACTCTTTCTTTTCGTGTGGATGGTTACGAAGTATCGGCTTCCTTTGCCGGAACGCCTAATAGGACGATCACCCATCATCTGAAGCAGATCCTGATGGCATCCTTTGTGAACAACACATCCAGTTCTGCCTCTGGCGACATCCTTGCAGCAGTCCCAAAACGGCGATACAATCAAGACGGTGATCATCACTGTGCACCTTGAAAACTGCATAGAGTTCGTATGGATGCATCTTCCTTTTGACTGTATAAACCAATGAAAGGGAGAAAGATCATGAAAAACAGGGTTTGCACATTGTATCGCGTTTCCACCGACAAACAGGTGGACCACAACGACAAAAACCAGGCCGACATCCCCATGCAGCGGAAAGCCTGCCGCGCCTTCTGTGACAAAATGGGCTGGACCATTGTCCATGAGGAACAGGAGGAAGGTGTTTCCGGCCACAAAGTCCGAGCAGAGAATCGTGACAAGCTGCAAATCATCAAGAATCTGGCCAGGCAGAAAAAGTTCGACATCCTGCTGGTGTTCATGTTTGACCGCATCGGGCGCATTGCAGATGAAACGCCCTTTGTGGTGGAATGGTTCGTCAAGCAGGGGATCGAGGTATGGAGCACCCAGGAAGGCCAGCAGCGTTTTGACAGCCACACCGACAAGCTCACCAATTACATCCGTTTCTGGCAGGCCGACGGAGAGAGCGAAAAGACTTCCATCCGTACCAAGACCGCCTTGGGGCAGCTCGTTGAGGCAGGCGGCTTCAAGGGCGGGCTTGCCCCGTATGGCTATGATCTGGTCAAAAGCGGGCGCTTCAACAAGCGCAAGCATGAGCTCTACAAACTGGTTGTCAATGAAGCGGAAGCCGCCGTAGTTCGGACCATCTTTGAGAAGTACGTCCACGAGGGCTACGGCGCGCAGCGGATCGCTACTTACCTGAACCGGCAGGGCTACCGGGCCAGAACAGGGAAGATGTGGCACCACGCCACCATCCGCGGCATCGTCTGTAACCTGACCTATACGGGCATCCTGCGGTGCGGCGAGAGCCGCTCCCAGGAGCTGCCCCATCTGCAGATTATTGAACCGGAGCTGTTCGAGGCAGCCCAGTGCATCCGCACCGCCCGTGCTGGCAGCGCCGTGCAGGAACGCCATGTCCCCATGAACACGAGGGGCAAGTCCCTTCTGTCCGGGAACGTGTACTGCGGTCACTGCGGCGCGCGTCTGGCCCTAACCACCAACGGGAAGTCGTATCCCTGCAAGGAGGACCCGCACCGGGTGGTCAAGCGGGTGCGGTACATCTGCTACGGCAAGACCCGCAAGCAGACCGACTGCAACGGTCAGACCGGTTATACCGCTCACATTCTGGATGGCATCATCGACAAGCTGGTGCGCCGCATCTTCGAGCGGATGAAGGCCATCCCCAAGAGCGACATCGTCAATCTCCGCTATCAGGAAAAGATGGAGGAACGGAAATGCCTGCTCCAGAGCGTCCGGGCTGACTATACAAAAGCAGCCCATGAACTGGATATGTTGAAAGTAGAGGTGATCAAAGCCCTGCGCGGAGAGAGTTCCTTCCCCAAAAATCTGCTGGGCGCAATGGTGACAGAGGCTGAAACCAAGTGCCGGGAACTGCAGGAGAGCATGGAGGCGGCACAGACTGCCTACGATGAAGGAAAAAACGTACTGGCCAGCCTGAACGCTCAATACGACGAGATCATCTCGTGGTCGGAGCTGTACGACACCGCCAGCATCGAGGCAAAAAAGATGATCGTCAGCTCCCTCATCCGCAGGGTAGACGTTTACCGCGGCTACAAGCTGCACATCGAGTTCACCATCGACTTTGAGCAGTTCTGCCGGGGCCTGGATTTTGAAGCGGTCGCAGCGTAAACAAAAAGACCCGCCTTGCGATAAGGCGAGTCGTATATCTAAGAATACCCAGAGCACCTGATTTTGGTGGAGATAAGCGGGATCGAACCGCTGACCTCTTGAATGCCATTCAAGCGCTCTCCCAGCTGAGCTATACCCCCATGATGGGGTGCTCTGGGTGTTTCTTATTCGATTGTAAAGTGCGTTGTTCACTCGAACAACATTTTGGAAAGTGAAGAACCCGAGGGGTATGTAACCGTTTGAACCGGGCTCCCAGCTGAGCTATACCCCCATATTCGGTTTTGTTTTGTTTGGTTCGCCGTTGTCTTGACCGGCGACGTCAGTTATTATAGCAGAGGCGGGGGCAAATGTCAACAGGTATTTTCAAAAAATTTTCCAGGCCGCCCCATTGATTGACGCCGCCCGGCCGGGATGCTATACTGATACCAAACAGCGGCCGTGCAGGGCCGCCGAAACGAAAGGCGGGTACAGGAATGAAACAGAAAAACCGGAATATTCTGATCGGAGCCATTTTGATGATCTCGGGCGCGGGGCTGGCGCTCATTTTGACGTTTATCTACGGCAGCGTTCTGGATAGCTCCCTGGCGGAGCAGGTGACGGCGATGACCCAGCAGGACGCGGCCTTTGCCGCCGAGCTGGAAGCCTCGGGGATGACCCTGGACGCGCTGATCGAGGGGATGCAGGGGACGCTCAGCATCCTGCTGGGGCTGGGCGCGGCGCTCAACGTGGTCAAGATCGTGGTGGGGGTGCTGGGCATCCGCAAGGCGGCCGAGCCCGCGACTTTCTTTGTGGTCTGGGGCGTGGTGTTCCTGCTGCTGGGCGTGCTGGGAATGATGTTCAGCGGCGTGGCGTCCGTGTTTGGTTTGTGCGATCTGGCGGGGGGCGTGTTCGGCCCGGGGCTCTTCCTCTGGGGCGGCATCCAGAACAAGCGCGCTTTCCAGCAGATGCTGAAAGAAGAACGGGCGGCCGAGGAACAGGCGGCCGAATCCGCTTCGGCCTGGCCGCCGGTGCGCAAGTAAAGAAACAACAAGAGCCGGAAGGGGCGGACCCTCCCGGCTTTTTTCTTTGGACTGTCAGATGTTGGGCATTTTGGCGGTGGGCATCATCAGCACCTTGCCGGTGCCGCGGTAGACGTTGACCAGCCCCTCGCCGGAGGCGGCCGAGCCGATCAGGCTCTTGCCCGAGCGCTCCACGGTAAAGTTGAGGCTCTTGCTCCATGCAATGGCGTAGTTGCCGTCGATCTTGAGCACGTCGTCCTGCAAGGTGATCTCAATAAGCTCCTCTTTGGGGCAGTCGGATTCGACGCAGAACACCCCGCGGCCATTCAGGCTCAGGTTGAACAGCCCCTCGCCGCCGGCGACCGCCGAGGAAAAGTTGGAGCGCATCACGGCCTTGTGCTGCAGGCTGGACTCGCAGGCCAGAAACAGCCCGTCGTCCAGCACCACGCCGCCGCCCCATTCGGCTGCGTCCAGCAGGATGAGGTATTTATAGGTGGGCTCCAAAACCAGGAGGCCGCTGCCGGTATATTCGGGTTTGATGGCAGACTCGCCGGTGGCTTTGCCGCGGACCGCTTTGCCCAGCAGGTCCCCGACGCCCTTGATGCCGGTGGTGGCGTTGACGTCGCCCAGCATCCACTGCATACTGCCGGCCTGGACGGTCACGGGCGAGCGGTCGAGATGACAGACCAGCTGGCGCTTTTTGACGTTCATCTGGGCGCTGTAGTAGGCCGTGATGGCGGAATTCGGGGTGACGCTGAGGTCCCGCTGGTATTCGACGACCTGGAATGCCCCCAGCTGCGCGATAATCTTGACGTCGTCGTTGTCGGTGAAATTGGTGATCTGATACATGGCTTGCCTCCTTGCTGCGGTCGAAATGATGGGACTGCCTTTATTGTAGCAGAGCGCGGCCCCAAACACAAGCAGAAACAAAAAGACCGGGAGCGTTCGGGGCTCTCGGTCTTTTAAGAAGAAAATCAGGCGTTTTGTTCCAGCGAGAGGGCAATCTGCTCGGGGGTGATGGGAAGCTCCCGGTGCCACACGCCGGTGGCGCGATAGATGGCGTGGGTCAGGGCCGGGGCGGGGGTGTTGATGACGATCTCGCCGATGGACTTGGCCCCAAAGGGACCGGTGGGCTCGTAACTGTCCTCAAATTCCACCCGCAGGCGGCCCATGTCCAGACGGGTGGGCAGCCGGTACTGCAGGAAGGACGACTCGATGGGCCGGCCGGTGTGGTCGTACTGGACGTTCTCGGTCAGGGTGTGGCCGATGCCCTGGACGATGCCGCCCTCGGCCTGGATGCGGGCCAGGGCCGGATTGATGGCGATGCCGCAGTCCACCACGGCCATGTAGTCCAGCACGGTGACAAGACCGGTCTCCTTGTCCAGCTCAATCTCCACCATGCCCACCATGTAGGGCGGGGGAGAGACCGGCGAGGAGTGGCTGGCCGTCGCCTCGGCGGCGATGCAGTTGGATACCTGGCTCTTGTAGCCGATCTGCTCGAGGGTCAGCGTCTCGCCGGTGGAGGCGCGGCGGACCTGCCGCCCCTCAAAGACGATCTCGCCGGCGCTGCAGTGCAGCATTTCGGCGGCGATGGCCCGAATCTTGTCCTTCAGCTCGGCGCAGGCGCGCTCGACCGCTTTGCCGGTGATGTAGGTGGTGGAAGAAGCGTAGGAGCCTGAGTCGTAGGGGGAAGCGTCGGTGTCCGCGCCAAAGACGGCCACGTCCTCTACATCGCAGTCGAGGCACTCGGCGGCCATCTGGGCCAGGATGGTGTCGCAGCCGGTGCCCATGTCGGCCGCGCCGATGATCAGGTTATAGGTGCCGTCCTCGCTCAGCTTGACGGTGGCCGAACCGACGTCCACGTTGGAAATGCAGGAGCCCTGCATGGCCATGGCGACGCCGGCGGCCCGGACCTTGCCGTTGCCCATATCCCGCACGGGGTACTTTTCGTCCCAGTGGAAGAGCTGGCGGCAGTGCTCCATGCAGCGGTCGAGGGCGCAGGCGTTGGCCATCTCGTTGTAATAGGAGGTCATCTGCATCCCTTCCCGCACCATGTTGCGGTCCCGCAGGCGGGTGGGGTCGATGTGCAGCCGCTCAGCCAGCTCGTTGACGATGGTTTCCAAGGCGTAGATGCCCTGGGTCGCGCCGTAGCCGCGGTAAGCGCCGGCGGCCTGGTGGTTGGTGTAGACCACGTCGTAGCCGAAGCGGTAGGCTTCCAGATTGCCGGTGTAGAGGGGGATGGCCTTGTGGCCCGACAGGCCCACCGTGGTGGGGCCGTGCTCGCTGTAAGCGCCGGTGTTGGACAGGGTGTACAGGTCGATGGCCCGGATGCGGCCGTCGTTGTCGGCGCCCAGCCGGATGTGCACCTCCATCTCATGGCGGGGGCTGCCCGCGATCTGGGCTTCCTCCCGGGTGTAGATCAGTTTGGCGGGGCGGCCTGTCTGCAACGTGACAAAGGCGGGGTAGACCTCGCAGACCGCGGTCTGCTTGGCCCCGAAGCCGCCGCCGATGCGGGGCTTTTCCACCCGGATGCGGCTCTTGGGGATGCCCAGCGCCCGCGACAGGATGCGCCGCACATGGAACACGATCTGGGTGGAGGAAATGACGTGGAGCCGCCCGTAGCGGTCCAGCTCGGTGTAGGTGCGGAAAGTCTCCATCATGGCCTGGTTGAAGGCTTTGGTGTGGTAGGTGCGGTCCAGCACGATGTCACAGCTGGCCAGGACGGCGTCCACATCGCCGGAGCCGCTGGTGTCGCTGGCCACCAGGTTGCGGCGGTTGTCGCCGCCCACCGGGCAGGGCGGGTACCAGTCCTCTTCCGGGTGGACGAGGACGGGGTTGTCCTTGGCGGTGTGCATATCCAGCACAGCCTCCAGCACTTTGTATTGGACTTTGATGACCTTCATGGCCCGCAGGGCGGCCTTCTCGTTTTCGGCGGCGATGATGGCCACCGCGTCTCCCGAAAAGCGGACGTGCCGGTCCAGGATCAGGCGGTCGTAGGGGGAGGGCTCGGGGTAGGTCTGGCCCGCAATGGTAAAGCGGGTCTGGGGCACGTCTTGCCAGGTGTAGACCGCCGCTACGCCGGGAATTTTAAGGGCCGCGGCGGTGTCGATCTCTTCAACGATGGCGTTGGCGTGAGGGGAGCGCAGGATCTTGACCACGAGGGCGTCTTTGGGGACGACGTCGTCGGTGTAGACCGGCTTGCCCAGCAAAAGCTGCATGGAGTCCTTTTTGGGGACGGCCCGGTTGACGGTGTGCAGGCCGGCCCGCTCTTGTCTCTGGTTCTCAGTCATGGGGCTGGCCTCCTTCCTTGCGGCTGTCCAGATAGGCGCGGATGCCCCGCAGCTGCCCGTCATAGCCCGAGCAGCGGCAGAGGTTGCCGGCGAGGTACGCGCGGATCTCGTCGTCGGTGGGGTCGGGGTTCTCCCGCAGCAGGGCGATGGTGTTCATCACAAGGCCGGGGTTGCAAAAGCCGCACTGGTCGGCGCCCTGCCGGGCGATGAAGCCCACAAAACCGGCGGCTTCGGCCTGCAGGCCCTCCAACGTCTGGACCGCATGGCCCGCGGCCCGCGCCGCCAGCATGGAGCAGGAGAGGACCGGCTTGCCGTCCACCAGGACGGTGCACAGGCCGCAGCCCGAAGTCTCGCACCCGCGCTTGACGCTGGGGCACCCGTGGGCGCGCAGAAAGTCGATCAGCAGGCAGTCCGGCTCGATCTGGGCGGTCAGGGGCCTGCCGTTCAAAGTCAGTTTGATTTCCATCATCCGGTGATACCTCCCACTTCTTCCAGCGCCCGGCGGACCAGCACCTTGACAAGGTGGGTGCGGTAGGCGGCGCTGCCCCGGCTGTTGGAGCCGGTGGGGACCTGCCCGGCCGCCCATGCGGCGAACGCCTGGGCGCTTTCCGGGGTGACGCCCCCGGCCAGCAGGCCGGTTTCATCCCGCAGGACCACGGCCTTGCCGGGGCGGGCGCCCACCACGGCGCGGTAAGTCCCGTCCAGGACCGAGACGGCGCAGTTCAGCACCGGGATGTCGGTGCGCTGGTTGCGCATGGCCTGGTAGGCAAAGCGGCCCGGCGTCTTGCGGACGATGACCCGGACCAGCAGGTCCCGGTCGTAGGGCATGGCGGCGAACTGTTCCAGCGGGATAAGCCCGCCCTTGTACAGCTCGACCCAGCTGTCCATCGAGAGCATCCAGGTCAACAGGTCGGAAAAGCCGAACCGGCTCCACAGGCTGCCCCCCAGGGTGGCCATGTTGCGGAACTGCACCCCCACGATGTCCTGCACCGCCCGGGCGGCGGCCCCCTGGGTGTAGGCGGCAAGGCCGGCGTGCTGCTCGATCTGACGCAGCGTGACCATGGCCCCCAGGGTGAACTGCTGGTCCGTCTCCTCGATGGCGTCGAGGCCGAGGCGGCACAGGTCGATGGCGGTGGAGACGTTGAGGTTCTCCATCTTGAGCCAGAGCATCCCGCCCAGGATGCGGGCGCTGCGCTTCTGGTTCAGCTGCCAGGCTTCCTCGAGGGTCTGGGCCTGGACATAGGTTTGGATCTTGATCATAGACGTTCCTTTTCTTTTTCTCTTTTCCGCAGGCACGCGGCAAAATGTCCATACTTTTTTATTATAACAGCCCCCCTTGCTTTTGGGAAGGGAAATTGTTATAATTGCGTTGTTGTTTGTAAACTACAACGAGAAGGAGAACCATCATGAGATTAAACCGAATCGTATCCCTGGCGCTGGCCGGGGCCATGGCCCTGAGCCTTGCCGCCTGCGGCGGACAGGCGGACACGGCGTCCAGCGCTGTGTCCAGCGCGGCGGCTTCCAGCGAAGCTGCGGCATCCAGTGAAGCGGCAGCTTCCAGCGAGACGGCTGCGACCGTCTATCCCGTCACCCTGACCGACCAGGCCGGGCGGGAAGTGACCATCGAGGCCCAGCCCGAAAAGCTGGTCAGCGGCTATTACATCTCCACCAGCCTGCTCATCGCCCTGGGCCTGGAGGACGACCTGGTGGGCATCGAGGCCAAGGCGGACAGCCGGCCCATCTACGCCCGCAGCGCCCCCGAGCTGCTGGACCTGCCCAATGTGGGCACCGCCAAGGAGTTCGACCTGGAGGGGTGCCTGGCTTTGGAGCCGGACCTGGTCATCCTGCCCCTGAAACTGCAGGACAGCGCCGACACTCTGGCCGAAATGGGCGTCCCGGCCCTGGTGGTCAACCCGGAGGACCAGGAGCTGCTGAACGAGGCCGTCACCCTGATCGGCGAGGCCACCAACACCGGTGAGCGGGCCGGCGCCCTGCTGGACTTTGCCGACGAGCAGGAAGCCCGTCTGGCCGGGGCGCTGGAGGGCGTGGAAACGCCCAGCGTCTACCTGGCCGGCAACTCGGACTTTTTGTCCACCGCGGGCGACGCCATGTACCAGGCCGACATGATCCGCATGGCCGGGGGCGTCAACGCGGCGGCCGAGATTACCGATACCTATTGGGCCAACGTCAGCTATGAGCAGATCCTGGCCTGGGACCCCGACTACATCGTCCTGGCGTCAGACGCCTCCTACACGGTGGACGACGTCCTGAACGACCCCAGCCTCGCGGGCTGCAAGGCTGTGGAGAACGGTCATGTCGTCCAGATCCCCGGCGACGCCGAGGCCTGGGACAGCCCGGTGCCCAGCGGCATCCTGGGTTCAGTCTGGCTGGCGTCGGTCCTGCACCCTGAGCAGTGCCCGGCCGGCGAGGCCGCAGCCGTCATCAACGAGTTCTATGAGACGTTCTATGGTTTCACCTACAGCGAGAACTAAAGTTTTGTGCGCAGCCGGGGCGGTTTTGCTTGCCGCCCTGGCTGCTGCCAGTTTATTCATCGGGAAATATCCCCTCACCCTGTCCGGCCTGCTGGCAGGGGAGGAGATGCAGCTGCGGGTGTTCTGGACCCTGCGGGCCAGCCGGACGGCGGTAGGCGCAGCCGGCGGCTTTGCGCTGGGGGCGGCGGGCTTTGTGTATCAGACGGTGTTCCGCAACCCGCTGGCCTCGCCCGATGTGATCGGCGTGTCGTCCGGGGCCAGCGCCGGGGCGGCCGCCGGCATCCTGTTTTTGTCCGGGGCGGCCGCGGTGACAGCGGCTTCCTTTGCGGGGGCGCTGGCGGCGGTGGGGCTGGCGTTGGCCCTGTCCTCGCTGGACCGGGCCGGCCGGCACAGCACCATCGTGCTGGCGGGCATTGCGGTCCACTCCCTGGCCCAGACCGCCCTCATGTGCCTCAAACTGACGGCCGACCCCGAGCGGGAGCTTGCCAGCATCGAATACTGGATCATGGGCAGCCTGAACGGCGTCAGCGGCTATGCCATCGGCGGCAACCTCGCCCTCTGCGCAGTCTGCGTGGGCGCGCTGTTTTTGCTGCACCGCCAGATCATCCTCCTTTCCGCCGAGGAAGGGGAAGCCCGGATGCTGGGCGTGGCGGTGGGCCGGCTGCGGGTGGCAGTCCTGCTGACGGCCACGCTGGCCGTCTCCTGCGTGGTCAGCCTGTCGGGCCTCATCAGCTTTGTGGGGCTGCTGGCCCCCCACGGTGCCCGGCTGCTCACCCGGCGCAGCGGCCCCGGGACCATGCTGCTGGGCGGGCTGCTGGGGGGCATCCTGCTGACCGGCGCGGACATCCTGGCCCGCAGCGTGGCCGCCGCCGAGCTGCCGGTGAGCATCTTCACCAGTCTGCTGGGCGCGCCCTTCCTGCTCTTTCTGATCGTGAAAGGGAGGCGGGAGGCATGAGCTTTTTGCAAGTCGAAGCCCTGGCGGCGGGGTATGGCGGCCGGCAGGTTTTGCGGGGCGTTTCCCTGCAGGCCGAAGCCGGGCAGATAGTGGGGGTGCTGGGGGCCAACGGCAGCGGCAAGACCACCTTGCTCAAAGCCGTCTGCGGCATCCTGCCCCACACCGGCAGCTGCACCCTGGACGGCTTGCCGCTGGAAGGGCTGAGCCCCCGGCAGCTGGCCCGGCGGTGCAGCTACATCCCCCAGCGCAGCGGCATTTCGGTGGACCTGTCGGCGCTGGAAGTGGTGCTGATGGGCTTCAACCCCCAGCTCGGGCTGCTGGAACGGCCCACCCTCGCCATGCGGGACAAGGCGCGGGCCGCCCTGGCCCAGGTGGGGCTGGCCGGCCGGGAGGAGGAAAACTACCTCCATCTCAGCGAGGGGCAAAAGCAGCTGTGTATCCTGGCCCGGACCCTGGCGGCCGGCGGGCAGCTGCTGCTGTTGGACGAGCCCGAAAGCGCCCTCGATTTCCGCTACCGCTACCGGATGCTGGAGCTGCTGCGCAGCTGGGTGCGGCAGGCGCGCCGGGCGGCCCTTGTCACCCTCCATGACCCGGCCCTGGCCCTGAACTGCTGCGACCGGCTGGTGGTGCTGGCGCAGGGGCGGGCGCAGGCGGTGCTGGCCCCGGCGGCCGATCCGCTGGAAGAAATGGAGCGCCAGCTGGCGGCGGTGTACGGGGCGGTCAGCCTCTGCCGGTGCCGGGACCGGGCCGGCCGCGCCCAGCTGGTCATGCTGAAAGAACCGGAGAGGGAAACAGAATGAAAGCAGTGACGAGAGTGCTTTTTTTGGACGAAGCGGGGGAAAAGTTTTTCGGGGAAGGCCCCTGCCGCCTGCTGCACGCGGTGGAAAAGACCGGTTCGCTGCGGGCGGCGGCCCAGTCCATGGGGATGGCCTACACCAAGGCCCTGAAACTGGTCCGCCATGCGGAGGCGGCGCTGGGGTTTGCCCTGACCACCCGCACCGCCGGCGGCAGAGACGGCGGGGGCAGCAGCCTGACCCCGGAAGGAAAGGAGTGGCTCCAGCGCTATGAAGCCTATCGGGACGCCTGTGCCGAGGCCGGACGCCGGCTGTATCTGGACTTCTTTCCAGAGCAGCGGTAAGCGGCACCTGCTGCTGACCGGCGGCCGCGGCCGCGGCAAGACCACATTGCGGAACGCTCTGGCCGCCCTGCTGGCGGAAGGGCCTCTGCCCGGCGTGACCACCTGGGCCGAGCCGGGGCGGGAAGTCCGCCTGCAGGAGAACGGCTCGGGCGCCTGGGCGGCGGTGGGGGTGTTCGACCCCGGCCTGCCCGGCCCGGAAAACCGGATGCGCCCGGTGGAAAAAGCCTTCCGCGCCTTGGGCGTGCCGGCGCTGGCCCGGGCCGGGGCCGCGGCAGGGGAGTGGGCCTCGGTGGACGAGGTGGGCTATCTGGAAACGACCTGCCCCGACTACTGCGCCGCCCTGCTGGCTCTGATGGAGCGCAGGCGGCTGCTGGCGGCGGTCCGAAAGCAGGACCTGCCTTTCCTGCAGGCGCTCTGCCAGAGGCCGGACGTGTTCTGCGTGGACCTGGACGCCCCTTACGGGCGGCTGGGGTGCGTCATCATGGCGTCGGGGCTGGGGCGGCGGTTCGGGGGCGGCAAGCTGCTGGCCCGGCTGCACGGCAAACCCCTGCTTCAGTACGCGCTGGACGCCACCGGCGGCCTGTTTGCCCGCCGGGTGGTGGTCACACGGGACCCGGCCGCCGCGGCTCTGTGCCGGGCGCAGGGGGTCGAGACGGTCCTGCACAGCCAGCCCAGCCGCAGCGACACCGTCCGGCTGGGGCTCGAAGCTCTGGCCGGGCATGGCGCGCCGCCGCTGGACGGGTGCCTGTTCTGTCCCGCCGACCAGCCTTTGCTCCGGCGGGAGACGGTGGCCTGCCTGGCCCTCTGCGCCGCCTGCGCGCCGGGGCCCATCTGGCGGCCCGCATGGCAGGGCCAGCCGGGCGCGCCGGTCCTTTTTCCGGCGTGGGCCTTTGCGGAGCTGGCCAGCCTGCCCGAGGGGCAGGGGGGCGGCGCGGTGGTCCGGCGCTGGCCCGAGCGGGTCCGCTGCGTCCCGGCCGCCGGCCCGGACGAACTGCGGGACGTCGACCGCCGGGAGGATCTGGTCTTGCTTGAAAGTAAGTATTACACATAAGTATGACTTATTTTGACCTTGCTTTCTGTCGCTTTTTGGGATATACTGTCCACTGTTGGCATTTTTGAAGCAACCTTGGAAAGTGAGGCTAATTCATGAGCAATCTGACCAAAAACAACGCCGAATTGCTGAAATTCGACGGCAAGCCCTCCTGGGGCGCGGCATTCCCCCAGGCGATGCAGCATGTGCTGGCCATGCTGATCGGCAACATCACCCCGCCCATGCTGATCGCGGGCACCTGCGGCCTGTCTGCGGAGGAGAAGATCATGCTGACCCAGGCGGCCATGATCATCGGCGGCATCACCACTTTGCTGCAGTTGTTCCCGGTGTTCGGCTTCGGCATGAAGATGCCCAACGTCATGGGCGTGGCCTTCGCCTATATGCCCATCCTGACCATCATCGGCCAGCAGTACGGCATTGCGGCCATCTTCGGCTCCCAGCTGGTGGCGGGCTTTGTATCTATCTTTGTGGGTATGTTCATCGGCAAGATCCGCAAATTCTTCCCGCCCATCGTCAGCGGCACGGTGGTCATGAGCATCGGCCTGTCCCTGTACAAGACGGCCATCGGCTACATCGGCGGCGGTTCGGCGGCCCAGGCCGACGGCACCTTCGGTTCCGGCAAGTTCTGGTTCCTGGCCATCCTGACGCTGATCGTCACCCTGGCCTGCAACTTCTTCGGCAAGGGGCTGATCAAGGCGTCCGGTATGCTGATCGGCATCGTGGTGGGCTATGTGGCCGCCCTGCTGATGGGCGGTGTGGTCAGCTTCGCCGACTTTGAGACGGCCTCCTGGTTCGCCCTGCCCCGGCCCTTCTACTTCGGGCTGGAGTTCCATCTGGACGCCATCGTCATGATGATCCTGATGTACATGGTCCAGGCCGTGCAGACCATCGGCGACGTGTCCTCCACGGCCATGGGCGGCTTCGGCCGTCAGGCCACCGACCAGGAGCTGGGCGGAGCCATCAAGGGCCAGGCCATCTGCGGCATGATCGGCTCGGTGATCGGCGGCCTGCCCACCGATCCCTACAGCCAGAACGTGGGCCTGATCTGCACCACTAAGGTGGTGGCGCGCCGGGTGTTCAGCATGGTGGGCGTCATCATGCTGCTGGCCGGCATCTTCCCCAAGTTCAGCGGCCTGATGGCCACCATTCCCCAGCCGGTGCTGGGCGGCGCGACGGTCACCGTCTTTGCGGCCATCACCATGTCGGGCATCCAGCTGCTGAACGAGCAGCCCCTGAACTACCGCAACCGGATGATCGTGGGCATCGCTCTGGCCATCGGCCTGGGCATCGACGCATCCCCCGAGATCCTGCAGTTTGTGCCCCAGCTGCTGCGCAACATCTTCGGCAGCAGCCTGGTGGTCTCCTTCCTCATCGTCTTTGTGCTGAACCTCATCATCCCCAAGGACGACACCCCCGAGGACTAACCCAAGAACGAAAATCGAACACGCTGCGAGCCGGGCCCTGTGGGCCCGGCTTTTTCTGTGCAGTGCGGGGAAATGCTGCATTCTATTACATATGCTATGCAAAATATTACATCCATGATGCAATGAAGGTCGGAAATTGTTATAATTTGACTATACATTTTTTCTGGATGAAGCATGTGAGACGAGGTGACATACACTATGAGAAGGAAATTTGCGGTAGGGCTTTGTTGTGTGTGTGCGGCGGTGCTGGCGTCGCCGGTCTGTGCGGCTCAGGCGGCCGAGGGCGGGCCCGTCTCCGCCGCGGCCCAGCCGGCCGGGGAAGAAAACTGCATCGACACCCTGCTGGCCTTTTGGGACAGCCTGGGCGCGCCCCGGACCGGGTTCGTCACCGTGGACGGGCAGCTGCACTATTGCTCCCGGCCGGGGGTCTACGACCAGTTTGCGCCGGGCTTTGTGACGGTGGAGGGCAAACTCTACCATGTGGAGCCGGACGGCGTCACCTTTACCCAGGTGCCCGTGGGGTTCTCGGTAGTGGGCTCGTCCCTCTGTTACAGCTCGGACGGGCAGAGCATCGACACCTTCCAGCCCGGTTTTGTGACCATCGAGGGCAGGCTCTACCACGTCCTGCCCGATGGCTACAGTTTTGAATGCCACACTGCCGGTACCTATATCTATGGCAGCGAGCTGTACTGCGTCCCTGCCGATGGAGCGGAATTTCTGACCAGCGGCGTCTGGAAAGGGCTGGAGTTCGGCCCTGACGGCCGCTACACCTCGGGCAACGCCCAGCTGGACGGCTATGTCAAGCAGGTGCTGGCCCAGTGCACCAACGATTCCATGAGCCAGGAACAGCGGCTCCGGGCCGCTTACCTCTACGTCCGGGACCACGGCCGCTATCTGGCCCGCAGCCACCGGGCGCGTGGCAGCGTGGACTGGGCCATGGAGGAGGCGCAGTTCTTCTTTGAAAACAACCGGGGCAACTGCTACAGCTTTGCCGGGGCGTTCCTGTACCTGGCCCGGCAGCTGGGGTACGAGGCTTACCCGGTCTCGGGCGGCGTGGGCTACGACAACAAGGACCACGCCTGGGTCATCATGCCCTGGGCGGACGGCCAGACCTACCTCTTTGACGTGGAGCTGGAATACGCCTACCGGTACCGCTACGCCAACAAGCGGGACCTGGACCTGTTCAAGATGACCACCGCGTCCGCGCCGTTCGTCTATACCTTCCCCCAGTGAGCACGGAAGGGGGACCGCTGACCCATGGCATTTAGTTCTGTCATTTTTGTCTGCGTTTTTCTGCCCGCCGTCTGCATCCTGAACTGGGCGATCCCGGGGGTGCGCGGCAGGAACATTCTGCTGGCGGCGGCAAGTTTGCTGTTTTACGCCTTTGGGGACCCCGCGCACCTGCTGCTGTTGCTGGGGTCTGTGCTGTTCAACTACGCTGCGGGCCTGCTGGCGGCCCGCCCTTGGCGCTGGAGCCGGCTTGTGTTGTGGGCGGCTGTGGCGGGCAACCTCGGGGTCCTGGCCTTTTACAAGTATCTGGGCTTTCTGGCGGAGAATCTCAGCCTGCTGCTGGGCGTGTCCCTGCCGGTCCCGGCGGTGGCTCTGCCCCTCGGCATCTCCTTTTTCACCTTTCAGGGGCTGTCCTACGTCATCGACGTCTACCGGGATAAGTCCCTTGCGACCCGCAGCTTCTTCGACCTGCTTTTGTACATCTGCCTGTTCCCAAGGCTGGTGGCCGGGCCCATTCTGAAATACCAGGATGTGGCCGGGGAGCTGCACTGCCGCGCCGTCACCCTGGACGGGACGGCCCGCGGGGTGCGGCGGTTCATCCTAGGGCTGACCAAAAAGCTGCTGCTCTCGGACACGGCCGCCGGGATGGTGAACGCCGTCTTTGCGCTGGAAGCCGGCCAGCTGGATTTCCGCCTGGCCTGGCTGGGGGCGGTGGGCTATGCGCTGCAGATCTACTTTGATTTCAGCGGCTACAGCGACATGGCCATCGGCCTGGGGTGGATCTTCGGCTTCCACTTCAAGGAGAACTTCCGCTATCCCTACGCCGCCGCCTCGGTCAAGGAGTTCTGGCGGCGCTGGCACATCTCCCTGTCCACCTGGTTCCGGGATTACCTGTATATCCCGCTGGGCGGCAACCGGAAGGGGAAAGCGCGCACCTACTGCAACAAGCTGATCGTCTTTTTCTGCACCGGCCTGTGGCACGGGGCCAGCTGGACCTATGTGGTCTGGGGGCTGTGGCACGGGGTTTTCCTGGTGGCGGAGGACCGGCTCCGTCCGGCGGGACGGCACGGCAGGCCAGCGCGGTGGCTGGGCCATCTGTACACCCTGCTGGTGGCGGTGGTGGGCTTCGTCTTTTTCCGGGCGGCCACCCTGGGCCAGGCGGCGGAGATCATCCGCAGTATGTTCACCGGCTTTGCGGTGACGGCGGAGAGTGCCGCCGCGCTGGCATCTTTGGCCAGCCCCCTCCACCTGTGGGTGCTGGCGGCAGGGTGCATCGGCTGCCTGCCCTGGCTGGACCGCGTCAAGCAGTGGGCGGCAAAACACCCCATTCTGGAAGCTGCCTCTTACCCGGCGGCGCTGGCGCTGTTCGGGCTGGATCTTGTCCACCTGTCGGCGGCCAGCTTTGTACCGTTCATCTATTTCCAGTTTTAAGGAGGCGGGCAGATGAAAAAACTTGCGCGATGGGGCCTTGCGGCCTTTGTGGGGCTGTTCCTCTGCCTGTGCCTGCTGCCCAGCGCCGGGATGCTGGCAGCCCCGGCCGAGGAGGCGGTGGGCAACGAGCATCTGACGGCCATGCCCGCCCTCCAAAACGCCGACGGCAGCTGGAACAAGAGCTATTTCAGCGAGCTTTCCAGCTGGCTGTCCGATCACATTGCGTTCCGGCATGAACTTATCACTCTCCATGCGCGGCTGTGCGGGGCCCTGTTCGGCACCCTGCCCAGCGAGGACGTGGTCCTCGGGGCGGACGGCTGGCTCTACTATGCCGATACCCTGCCGGATTACCAGGGCGCCGGCCTGATGACCGAGCGGGAATGCTGGGCCGCGGCCCGCGTCCTGGCCCTGATGCAGGAATACTGCCAGGAGCGTGGGGCGCAGTTCCTGTTCACGGTGGCACCCAATAAAAACAGCCTTTACCCCGAGGCCATGCCCGCCCGCTACCAGCGCTCGGGCGCGGCGGGCAACGCCCAGCGCATCGCCGGCCGGCTGGAGGAAATGGGCGTGCCCTATCTTGACCTGTTCGCCCTGCTGGGCGGGCAGGAGCAGACCCTCTATTTCCGCACCGACAGCCATTGGAACACCCTGGGGGCCGCCCTGGCCGGGGACGCCATCAGCAGCGCGCTGGGCAAACCGGAGGACCCCTTCTGGGGCCAGCCCTATCAGACCGCCCCCACTCATAAGGGGGACCTGTACGAGATGGTCTACCCGGCGGGCGATCTGCTCGAGGACGACGCCGTCTTTGACCGGGCGTTCCGCTTTACCTATCCCAATGGCCTGCGCTCGGCGGAGGACATCACCATCCGCACCCAAAACGAGGGGGAGACGGGCAGCCTGCTGATGTTCCGGGATTCCTTCGGGAACGCCCTCTATCCCTTCCTGGCCGAGCGGTACGGCGCGGCCTGCTTCTCCCAGGCTATGCCCTATAACCTGACCTATCTGGAACGGGAACAGGCCGGCACCCTGGTGGTGGAGATCGTAGAGCGGAACCTGCGCTGGCTGGTCCAGCGGCCCGCCGTCATGCCCGCGCCCCAGCGGGAGGACGCTTCCGCCGGCTGGCAGGCCGATGGCGCGGTAGAGGCCGCCGCCGCCGCCCCCAGCAGCGAACTGGAGGGGTATGTGGAGGTCAGCGGCGTCATCCGGTGCCCGGCGATGGATGTGGATTCCCCCATTTACCTGCGGGCCGGCGGCCAGGTCTACGAGGCCTTGCCGGCAGGGGAGGGGGAGTGCCCCTTCACCGCCTACCTGCCCGCCGCGGCGGCAGGCCAGCCGCTGGAACTGGCGGTGTCCTGCCAGGGCGTGTGGCAGTCCTGCACGGTCGCGCTGGAAGCGGCGGAATAAATGTTGCCAGCCAGGGGCCGTTTCGGCCCTGCTGAATGTTGCCTGAGAAGAAAGGATTTGACAGTATGAAACGATTCTTTGTACAGTGCACGGCTTTTGTCCTCTGCGCGGCGTGCGCCCTGATGAGCACGGCCTGCAGCCAGACCACGGCCAGCGCCGAAGCGCCGGCTTCCTCGGTGCAGGCGGCAGCATCCGCCGCCCCCAGCGAGGCCGGGAGCACTTCCGCTTCGAGCGAAGCGGCCGCCTCCGCCGCGTCTTCCAAGGCAGAGGCAGAGCCGGAGGAAGCCGCATCCGAGCCGGAGGCGGCCAGCGAGGCCGAGGCCCCGGCGTCCTCTGCGCCGGCTGAGAACAGCAGCCCTGCCCCGGCGGCGGAACCCGCGCCCGCGGCACAGGCGGCGTCCGTCTCCAGCCAGGAGCAGCCCGCCGCCCAGCCGGAACCGGCCCCTGCGGCCAGCGAAGCACCGGCGGCAGAGCCTGCCGCGCCTGAGGCGCAGGGCTCCCCGAAGGAGATCGCCCTGAGCTATGTGGGCCGCAGCGCCGCCGAGCTGGCGGCAGCCATCGGGCAGCCCACCTCCACCGAGTACGCCACCAGCTGCATCGGGGACGGGGAGGACGGCATCTGGTATTATGACGGCTTCACCGTCTACACCTTCCGCGGTACCGACGGATCTGAACGTGTGGAGGATGTGTTCTGAAAAGGCGTATGCTGAACAAGACAAAGGGCAAAGCCCGCCCTCTGAGCGCCCTGCAGAAGGCTGCGCTGGGGCTTGCGGCGGCCGCTGCTGTGGCGGCGCTGGCTGCCGGCGGGCTGTATCTCTTTCACGGCAGCCTCCGGTTTGCCAAAGGGGCCGAACTGATCCTGACCCGCCAGACGGACGGGAGCCTGCTGGCCTCCTGGCCGGAGGTGGAGAGCGCCGGCTCCTATTGGGTGCGGGCTGAGTGTGCGGGCCAGACCGTCTATGAGGGAGAGACGGCGGAGCCCGGCTGCCAGCTGCCTGCCGCAGAGGCGGGCAGCCTGACGGTGCGGGTCCAGCCCGCCCGCACCGGCCGCCGCGGCGCGGCCCACACCTGGCAGGTGGAGGACCTGGCCGCCGTGAACTGGCCCGTTCTGGACGCCTTTGACGCCCAGGTGGACCGCTCCAAAAATCTGCGTTTCAGCTGGAAGGGGACCGGCGGGGATGTCTATCTCCTCTATCGGATCGGGGAGGGCGGTGCGGCCCGCCTGACCGCCCGGCCGGACGCCTCTGTGTACAGTCTGCCGGTGGGCGGCGAGGGGGAACTTCCTATGCCCGCCTACGGCGAGACCCTCCAGTTTGTGGGGGGATACGGCTGCCGGGAGGGGGACGTGGTGTTTTGCGGCCCCCTCTCGGAGCCCGTATCGTTCCAGCGCAGCGACTTTCTGGACCATGTGATCCATGTCAGCGCCGAGCCGCGGGGGGACAATTTCTACCGCTTTACCTGGAACGAGGCCCAGGGGGACTACTATCTTCTGCAATACTGCTCGGAGGATGTGCCCGCCTGGCAGGACCTGTGCCGGGTAGAGTGCAGCGAGAGCCCCGGCTGTGACGTCCGGTTGGGGGCAGGCACCGCGTACCGCCTGCGGGTCGTTTCCCGCAAAGCGGGGGCGGAAGGGGCCCCTTCGCAGTCCGGCGAGCTGGCTTTGACTACGGGGCTCTCCGCTCTTTACGCCACAGTATGGCCCATCCAGGACCTGGAACTGTACCGGGATGCCAGCCGCCGGGAGGTGCTGGGCACGGTCTCCGCCGTGTCGGCCTGCTGTGTGCTGGACGAGGCGGAGGGCCTCTTTTATGTCCTCACCCGGGACGGCGTCCGCGGCTACATCGACAGCCGTTACTGCCTCATCAACCTGCCCGACTATATGGGCGAGCTGTGCGCCTATGACATCACCAACAGCTACAGCTCGCTTTATATGGTCCATGGATACGAGATCCCCACCGTCACCGGCACGGTGGTCACCGGTTATGAGCACGTCCGGCTGGAGGAGGGGGAGTACCTGGTGCCCCTGCTCTATCCCTGCGCCCAAAAGCTGGCCGCGGCGGCACAGGCCGCCCGCGCGGACGGCTACCGGCTGAAGATCTACGACGCCTACCGCCCGCGGGAGGCCAGCACCGAGATCTACCGGGTGGCGGAGCAGCACCTGAACGACCCCATCCCCGACGAGACCTTTACCGGCAAGCCGGTGGACGATCTGCCGGATATCCCTCTGCTGTCCGAGCTGCTGGCCCGGCAGGAAGCCGCAGCCCCCGCAGAGGGCGGACAGGACGCGGCGCAGCCGACCCCGGCGGAAAACAGCTGGCTCTTTGGGACGCAGGAAAGCCCGGCGGAGGAAGCTGTATCCGAAGTGACGGCGCCGCCGGCGGCGTCCAGCTCCCCGCAGGCCCCCGCGGCCGAAACGCCCCTGCCGGAGGAAGCGCCCCCGGCAGAGCAGGAGCCGCAGCAGTACCTGACCTACTACCTGCTGATGACAGGGGGCCGTTACCGGTTGGGCAGCTTTCTGGCGCAGTATGGCTCCACCCACAACCTGGGCATCGCCATGGACCTGACCCTTGAGCGGCTGGACACCCGGGAGGAACTGCAAATGCAGACCGCCATGCACGACCTGAGCCACTACGCGGTCCTGACCCGCAACAACGACAGCGCCGATTTGCTGGCGGACTATATGCTGGAGGCGGGCTTCGACCCGCTGACCAGCGAGTGGTGGCACTTCCAGGACGACGCCACGCGGGACGCGCTGGGCCTTTCGGTCTACCAGGAAAAGGGCGTCTCGCCGGAGGGCTGGCGCTGGGATGCAGAGGGCTGGTATTACCGCCAGGCCGACGGCACAGCCGTCCGAAAGACGCCGGAAGGCTGACCGGGGGGCTGTGCCCGGCAAGAAAAAAGCAAAGCGGCAGGCTGGATACACCGGCCTGCCGCTTTTGTTTGCATTTTTAATAAAGCACGATGGAACGATTTGAATAGCTGTATAGTATAAATGCTTTACAGCTAAAAGAGGCCCCTGAAAGAGCCTGCGGGCGTCACAGAATGTCGATGTGCTCGCCGTTGAGGGCCTTGTTCATGCTGCGCACCGCGCAGAACTTGCCGCACATGGAACAGGTGTCGTCGTGCTCGGGGGAGCGGTCGGCCCGGATGGCCTTGGCCGTCTCGGGGTCGAGGGCGCAGGCCCACTGGGCCTCCCAGTCCAGGGCGCGGCGGGCGTCGCCCATCCGGTCGTCGATCTCCCGGGCCCCGCGCACCCCCTTGGCGATGTCGGCGGCGTGGGCGGCGATGCGGCTGGCGATGATGCCCTGCTTGACGTCCTCCAGGTTGGGCAGAGCCAGATGCTCGGCGGGGGTGACGTAGCACAGGAAAGCCGCGCCGTTCATGGCGGCGATGGCCCCGCCAATGGCCGCGGTGATGTGGTCGTAGCCGGGGGCGATGTCGGTGACCAGGGGGCCCAGCACATAGAAGGGCGCGCCCTTGCAGATGGTCTGCTGCACCTGCATATTGGCGGCGATCTGGTCCATGGGGACATGGCCGGGGCCTTCCACCAGGACCTGCACGTCCTTTTCCCAGGCGCGGCGGGTCAGTTCGCCCAGCCGGACCAGCTCGTTGATCTGGCAGACGTCGGTGGCGTCGGCCAGGCAGCCGGGCCGGCAGGCGTCCCCCAGCGAGATGGTCACATCGTATTCCCGGCAGATGTCCAAAATTTCGTCGTAGTATTCGTAGAAGGGGTTCTCCTGGCCGGTCATGCACATCCAGGCGAACACCAGCGACCCGCCGCGGGAGACGATGTTCATCTTCCGCTTGTGGTGGCGGATCTGGTCGATGGTCTCGCGGGTGATGCCGCAGTGGAGGGTGACGAAGTCCACGCCGTCCTCCGCGTGGAGGCGGATCACGTCGATGAAGTCATTCGCGGTGAGGGTGTCGAGGTCGCGCTGGTAGTGGATGACGCTGTCGTACACCGGCACGGTGCCGATCATCACCGGGCACTCGTGGGTCAGCTTCCGGCGGAAAGGCTGGGTGTTGCCGTGGCTGGACAGGTCCATGATGGCGTCGCCGCCCATCTTGACCGCCGAGAGCACCTTCTGCATCTCGACGTCGTAGTCCTTGCAGTCCCGCGAGACGCCCAGGTTGACGTTGATCTTGGTCCGCAGCATCGAGCCGATGCCCTCGGGGTCCAGGCAGGTGTGCAGCCGGTTGGCGGGGATGACCACCTTGCCGCTTGCCACCAGGGGCAGCAGTTCCTCCGCCGTCATCCGCTCCTTGCGGGCCACCGTCTCCAGTTCCGGGGTGACGATGCCCCGGCGGGCGGCGTCCATCTGGGTCGCGTAGTTCCGTTCGCTCATGTTGTTTCTCCTTTTTGTGATTCAATCCGCCTGCTGGGCAAAATCGCCCTGCAGGGTCCAGGCGTGGTTCATGGGGCCGCTGCCCTGGCCCAGGTCCAGCATGGCGGCCAGCGCCCCGGTCAGGTAGGCTTTGGCCCGCTCCACCGACGCGGCCAGGTCAAACCCTTTGGCCAGGTTGGCGGCAATGGCGCTGGACAGGGTGCAGCCGGTGCCGTGGGTGTTGGGGTTGGCGATCCGCCTGCCCTCAAACCAGTGCAGCCGATCTCCGGCGTACAGCAGGTCGTTGGCGTCCTGCACGCTGTGGCCGCCCTTGAGCAGCACCGCGCAGCCGTACCACTTGCCGATCCGGCGGGCAGCCTCCTCCATGGCGGGCCGGCCGTCGATGGTCATGCCCGACAAAAGCTCGGCCTCGTGGATGTTGGGGGTGGCTACCAGGGCCGTGGGCAGCAGGACGCGCTCGAGGGTCTCCACCGCTTCGGGCTGGATCAGCCGGGCCCCGCTGGTGGCCACCATCACAGGGTCCAGCACGATGTTCTGCGCCCCGTAAAAGCGCAGCCGCTCCCCGATCGTCTCGATCAGCGCGGGGGAGGAGACCATCCCGATCTTGACCGCGTCGGGGCGGATGTCGGTAAAGACGGCGTCCAGCTGCTGGGCCAGAAAGGCGGGGGGCACTTCCAGAATGCCCTGCACGCCGGTGGTGTTCTGGGCGGTCAGCGCGGTGATGGCCGACATACCGAACACGCCGTTCATGGTCATGGTCTTGAGGTCGGCCTGGATGCCGGCGCCGCCGCTGGAATCGCTGCCGGCAATGGTGAGTGCTGTGTTCATAAGTGCTCCTTTCGGCAGGGCGGGCCGCCCTGCACCATAGTGTCCGCCAGGGCCCGCAGCTCCCGGCAGGCGGCGGTGATGTCCGGCGCGCCGAAAATGCCTGAGACGACAGCCGCCCCGGCCGCGCCGCTGCCCTGCAGCTGCAGGATGTTCCGGGCGTTCACGCCGCCGATGGCCACCACCGGGATATGCACCGCCGCGCAGACGGCCTGCAGCCCGGCAGGGGTGAGCAGGGAGGCGTCCGTCTTGGTGGCGGAGCCAAAGACCGCCCCCGCGCCAAGGTAATCCGCACCGGCGGCCTCGGCCAGGCGGGCTTCCTCCGGCGTGTGGGCCGAGACCCCGACGATCAGCCGGCGGCCCGCCCGGCGGCGGACTTCGGCGGCGGGCATATCGTCCTGCCCCACATGGATGCCGGCCGCGCCGCAGGCCAGGGCGACGTCCAAATCGTCGTTGACGATGAAGGGCACGCCGTACCGGCGGCAGAGGGCGCAGATCTGTTTGGCTTCGGCCAGGAAGGCGTCCCGGCCCAGATGCTTTTCCCGCAGCTGGACGCAGGTGACGCCCCCCTGCAGGGCGGCTTCCACCTGCTGGCACAGGGTCTGCCGGCCCACCCAGGCGCGGTCGGTGACGGCGTAAAGCCGCAGGCTGTGTTTATCGAAGTTCATAGCGCGCTCCTTCCTCCAGCTGGGCGGGGGTCAGCCGGTAAACTGCGTCCAGGATCTTGTCCCGGTAGGCGGCGTTGCCGTCGGCGGGGGAGAGGCGCGCATAGGCGGTCTCCCCGCACAGCCCCATGGCGCAGACGGCGGCCGCGGCGGCCTGCAAAGGCTGGCCGGGGCTGGCGGCCACAAAGGCAGCTGTCAGGCAGGAGAGCTGGCACCCCGTGCCGGTGACGCTGCGCATCATGGGGTGTCCGTTGTGGATGCAGTAAGCCGTCTCGCCGTCGGTGACAAGGTCGGTCTCGCCGGTGACGGCCACCACAGCGCCGGTGCGGCGGGACAGCTGCCCGGCCAGTTCCAGGCAGGCGTCCAGGGTCTGCGGGGTCAGGCTGTCCCCGGCGTCCACCCCGCAGGCGTGGCTGCCGGCGTCGGCCAGAGCCCGTATCTCGGACAGGTTGCCCCGGATGACGGCAAACTGCACTGCTTCCAGCAGCTGCCGGGCAGCCCCGGCCCGGAAGGCGGACACCCCCGCGCCCACCGGGTCGAGCACAGCCGGGATGCCGCTTGCATTGGCCTGCCGGCCTGAGGCCAGCATGGCCGGGATGCGTTCGGCGTGGAGGGTGCCCAGGTTGAGGGTCAGCCCCTGGCTGCGGGCGGTGACCGCGGCGGCCTCCTCCGGGGCGTCGGCCATGATGGGGGAGGCCCCCGCCGCCAGCAGGATGTTGGCGCAGTCGTTGATGGTGACGTAGTTGGTGATGCAGTGGATCAGGGGGTGCGTCTGCCGCACCGCCTGCAGCAGGGAGCCCAGCATGGCCGCGCCCCTCACTGCGAGAGCTTGTGCTGCATCCGGCCCAGCGCGCCGGTGTTCTGCAGCGCGCAGACCAGCACGCCCGAAATGACCGAGCCGGCCGCCGTGGACACCAGGAAGGGCACGATGTAGGCGTAGAAGGCGATCTCGCCGGCGCTGTTGCCCATCAGCAGGATGGAGACGGGGTAGGCGCACAGGCCGCCCAGCACCGCGGTGCCGAACACTTCGCCCAGCAGGGTCAGCAGCAGGTTATGGGTCTTGTGGTAGACAAGGCCGCACAGCAGCGCGCCCACCATGCTGCCGGGAAAGGCCATCAGGCTGCCCAGCCCGGTCAGGTTGCGGATCAGGCTGGCCCCGAAGGCCACCCCGACGCCGTAGTACGGCCCCAGCAGGACCGCGCACAGGACGTTGATCATGTGCTGGATGGGGGCGCACTTGCTGCCGAACATGGGGAAGGAGAACATACTGCCCACCACAGCGATGGCGCAGAACAGGCCGGCAAGGGTCAGCTTTTGGATGCGGGTGTGTTTCATGGTGACAACTCCTTTGTTGAAAAAGATCGGCCCGGCAGGGCGGCGGGCCCGGCGCAAAAAAACGGGAGACGCCCTGAAACGGCGTCTCCCGGTCAAAAGTGCAACTACCACAGCTTCCTACGGCGGCATTATCCGCATCAGGTTATGGGTCGAAGGTGATTCCTTCCTCTCAGCCTGTCCACACAAGCTCCCCAGGGGTCTTCAGTTTTTCCGGCTCTATTATAATCCCGCCGCCGCGCGGCGTCAAGAGGCGGGCGGGGCATCCATCCGGCGGAAGAACCCCGCCGAGAACAGCCCCACCGCACACAGCAGCAGCCCGCTGGGCAGCAGGACCCACTGGGGCGCCAGCCGGTCAAAGAGGGCGCCGTAGAGCACCTGTCCCAGCGGCTGGGCGCACATCGCCAGGGTGAAAACGCAGGACATCACCTTGCCCATCAGGGCGGCAGGGGTGCGGCTTTGGATCAGGGTGGCAGCGTAGATGGAAAAGACGCTGCACCCCAGCTGGCAGCCGCAGAACAAAACCAGCAGGACCCAATAGCGGGCCAGCGCTCCCAGCGGCAGCAAAAAGGCCGCGCCCGCGGGCAGCAGGCAGAGCCCCACCAGTACGAACACGGGGGCGAGGTGGCGGGGGCGCAGCCGCCCTGCCAGCAGGGTGACGAGCGCCCCGCCCAGGATGGCGGCCACCCCCATGGCGCTCTCGGCCGCGCCGTAGTGGCGGGCCGAAAGCCCCAGCACCGTCCGCACCAGATAGGGGAAGCCCACCACCAGCGCCCCGGCGATGAGCATACTGGCAAGGGCTGAAAGGCCCAGCAGCCCCAGAATAGCCGGCTGCTCCCGGCGCAGAAAGCGGAGGGTGACGGCAAAGTCCTGCCGGAGAAGGGCGGCCAGGCCGGTCCGGGGCGCGGACGCAGGCCGCGGCAGGCGGAGAAAGCACTCCAGCAGAGCGGTGAGGAAAAAGCAGGCCACCGCCCCATAAAAGACCGGGCGCAGCCCAAAGGCCGTGTAAAACAGGCTGCCCAGGAAGGGCGTGACCAGGGAGGCCGCCGCCTGCATCTGGCTGACCATGGCGTTGCCCCGCAGGACGTTTTGCCCGGCGAGCATCTGGGGCACGCAGGCCTACACGGTGGGGGACTCGAAGGCGGCCAGCACCGACAGGACGATCATCAGCGCGGCAATGACCGCGAGGTCCGGCCCGTGCGGCAGAGCCAGCGCAGCCAGCAGGACCGCGAGGCCCGACAGGCTGTCCAGCCCCACCATGACGGCACGCCGGTCGGCGCGGTCGGCCAGGATGCCGCCGAAAGGGGACAGCAGGATGGTGGGCAGCATGGACGCCGCCAGCAGCCCCGCAAAGAGGGAGGCGGAGCCGGTCTGTTCCAAAACATACATCGAGAGGGCGAACCGGAGGGTCAGGTTGCCCAGCAGGGAACTGACCTGCCCCAGGATCAAAAGGGTGAAGTTGCGGTTCAACAGTTTTTCCTGCATGGTCAGTTCCCCCGAAGCAAAGCGATGCGCAGCAGGGTGGCGGCGAGAACGGCCGCGCCCGTCCCGGCACAGCAGAAGCAGGCGATGCGCTGTCCGGCGCTTGCAAAGTATTTGGCGGCGGCCAGCAGCCCCGCCCCGGCCAGCAGCTGCGCGCCGCAGACGCTCCAGCGGAACAGGCTGCTGCCGTCCCAGGCGGCGGTCAGGCTCCGGTCCAGGTGGTTGGCTCCGGCCTCCATCGCGCGCTCGAACTGCCCGGCAGCGTGCTCAACGGCCCGCTCGAAGCGGCCTGCGGCCTGGTCGATCATGCGGTCAAATTCGTGTTCGGTCATGGCGTTTACCTCCAATCGTCATGGGTGGGTGTATATAAATACATTCAGAAGGTATGTATAATGCCAAAAGAAAAACGGCAGCAGCTGCCGTGGGGCATTATACATTCCGAAAGAATGTATCGTACCTGAAAAAATGCCTCGCGCAGAGGCAGGGAAAACGACGGCGCACCTCACAGGCCGGCGGGCTCGTCCGCGTAGACGCCGTCGGGGATGCGCGCAAAAAATTCGTCGATGAGGCGGCGGGTCTCATCGTCCACCAGGGGCACCCCCATCCGGGCCAGCATATCGGCCAGAAAGTCGAACTTGCGCCGGGCCTGGGCCTTGGTGGCGGGGAACACCGACGGCAGCAGCCACAGGCTGGTCAGCAGGGGGATCAGCTCGGCCAACTCGCGGGGGTAATCGGTATGGAGGGAGCCGTCCCGGTTGCCCTCCTCGAGCAGCTCGAGGTAATAGGGGGTCAGGATACGGCGGTTGGACTCGATCATCTCCACCAGGATGCGGGGGTTGCGGGTGATGGGGATGGACTGCACCGTCACGCTGGCGGCGGCGCTGTCCGCCTGGTTGAGGCGGATGGCCTCCCGCAGCTTTTGCAGGCCGTTCAGGTCGGTGCGGCGGCGGACGGCTTCAAAGGGGTTGTTTTGCAGGAACATCCGGTCGCCCACCGCGTCCAAAATTTCCTCCTTGGACTTGAAGTGGTGGTAGACTGCGCCCTTGGTCAGGCCGCCCAGCTGGTCCACGATGTCCTGGATGGTGGTCTGGTCGTAGCCTTTTTCCAGAAAGAGGCGCTGGGCCGCGTCCAGAATGCGCGCCACCGTCTCCTCGGGGTACTTGTTGCGGGCCATGGCCGCGCCTCCCTTCAAACATTCTGCTGGTATGTATTCAGTATAACAGAACGGCTGCGAGCTGTCAAGGCGTATCCGCCTCCCGCCGCATGATATACCGGGTGGTGCTGGGCTGCGCGGCGACGCAAAAGCCCAGGCGGCGGTAGAGGGCGACGGCCCGGGTGTTTCGGACGAACACATAGAGGACCACCGGCCGCCCGGCCGCCGCACGGCAGCAGGCCCGGATGATCTCTGTCCCTATGCCGCGCCCGCGGAAGGCGGGGAAAAGGTAGAGGTCGTCCAGCTCCATGACCTCCCCGTCCGAGGGATAAAAATGGAAATAACCCGCTTTCTGCCCATCCGCCCAGATGCAGGTGTATTCGGAGAGGTGCCGTTCCAGTTTGCGGCGCACCCAGGCCAGGACCCGGCCGCGGTCGATCTGGGTCTTGTCCTCGTAGGCGTCGATTAGTTCCCGGTTGAAGGCAAAGAGAGGCTCCAGGTCCTCAGGCTGGGCCGGGCGGAAGTCCAGTTTCATACGCCGGCCTCCGGCGGGGCGTTCTGGGCCTTGTAGTTTTCGCCCCAGCTCCGCATGGCGTCCAGGATGGGCTTGAGGCTGCGGCCCAGCTCGGTCAGGCTGTACTCCACCCGGGGCGGCACTTCGGCGTAGACCTTGCGGCTCACCAGGCCGCTGGCCTCCATGTCCCGCAGCTGGGCGGTGAGCACCTTCTGGGAGACGTGGCCGATGGATTTTTTCAGCTCCCCAAAGCGCCTGGTGCCGGGCATCAGGTCCCGGAGGATCAGCACTTTCCATTTGTCCCCGATCAGCATGAGGGTGGTCTCCACCGGGCAGGCCGGCAGGGCGCGGGTTTCTTCTGTCATATGCAGCGCTCCTTTTGTAGTATTCTGGCTTTCAGTATACTCTTTTCAGCGCAGAAACGCAAGAGTATCCAAAAGGTATCTACAGCACAAAAAAGTGCTTACTTTACAAAAAAGCTGCGTGGGTTTATGATAGAGCCACCGGGAGGAAAACAAGCCGCCTCCCCCCACAACAAGCTATGGAGGTCAAGAAAAATGAACGAAGTCGTAAAGTTTTTGCAGGAGAACCCTGTGCAGTATCTCGCCACTGTGGGCCGTGACGGCAAGGCCAAGTGCCGCCCGTTCATGTTTGCCGGCGAGCTGGATGGCAAGCTGTGGTTCTGCACCAACAACACGAAGGATGTCTACAAAGATATGCAGGCCAACCCCAACATCGAGGTGTCCGTTTCCAGCCCGTCCTATGCGTGGATCCGCCTGCACGGCGAAGCCGTGTTTGAAAACAACATGGCCGCCAAGGAAATGTGCATCCAGAACCCCATCGTCAAGGGGCAGTACGGCGAGGCGTCGAACCCCATCTTCGAGGTGTTCTATCTGAAAAACGCCCACGCGGTGATCGCCGACTTCTCCGGCAACCCGCCCAGGGAGTACGACCTGTAAGCCGGACGCCGCAATAACAAAAAGCCCAGCTCCGCGGGAGTCCCTGCGGGGCTTGGGCTGATGAAGGAGCGTGAGCTTATGACGCAGGACCAGCGGCTGGAATATCTGATCCATTACCTGCTGGCTGAGCGGGAGGAATACCGGGACGTCGCCCTGCCGGCGGGCCCGGCGGAAAAGCGCCGGCTGCTGCGGGCGCTGGTGAACGTCCGGCCTCCCGAACCGCTGGACCAGACGTTTTACCAGGTGCAGGACGCCTATTTGCAGGAGGAACTGCGCCGCAAAGGGGTGACGCGCCTGTCCGATCTCGAGCCGGTGCGGCCAGGGCTGTATCTGTGGCAGGGGGACATCACCACCCTGGCCGTGGACGCCATCGTCAACGCGGCCAACAGCGCCATGCTGGGCTGCTTTGTGCCCTGCCACGGCTGCATCGACAACGCCATCCACACGGCGGCGGGCTTCCAGCTGCGGCGGGAGTGCGCCCGGATGATGGCCCTGCGCCCCGGCGAGGAGCCGCCCGGCCGGGCCGAGATCACAAACGCCTATAACCTGCCCTGCCGGTATGTGCTGCACACGGTGGGGCCCATCGTCCACGGGGCGGTGACGGACGGGGACCGGGCCCTGTTGGCCTCCTGCTACCGGTCGTGTCTGGAGCTGGCCGCGGCTCACAGGTGCCGCAGCGTGGCGTTCTGCTGCATCTCCACCGGAGAGTTCCACTTCCCCCACGAGGAGGCGGCGCGGATCGCCGTCCAGACGGTGGAGGACTACCAGGCCCGCTGCCCGGATACCATCGAGGTGATCTTCAATGTTTTCAAGGACATCGACAAGCAGATCTACCAGCGCCTGCTCGGGTGAGCTGGACGCGCTGCGCCAAAAGCTGGCCGAAGCGGACGCCGTCCTCATCGGGGCGGGAGCGGGGCTGTCCGCTTCCGCCGGGTTCGCGTACAGCGGGGAGCGGTTCCGGCGGTATTTCGGCGATTTTGCCGCGCAATACCACTTCGCGGATATGTACGCCGGGCCTTCTACGCCTGCGTCAACCTGGACGAGGCGTATTGTCCGCCCGAGCTTGCGGCGCGCTCGGCCTGCATCAAAGGGGACATCGGGGCCGTTTTGGAACAGTTATAAATACAAAAACCGCCGGGGGCTGGGAGCCTTGCCGGCGGTTTTGCTGTGTTATGCGTTTGTTTTGGCTGCTGCTTGGGGCGCGGTGCGCCAGAGGTATTCCGGCTGGGTGTGCCAGCGCTGCCGGGCAAAGCGCAGCACTTCCCCGCGCAGGGAGACGTCCGCGCTCATGGCTGCGCCTCCCCGGCCTGAAAGACCGGGCGTCCGCCGATATAAGCGGCCTGCACCGGGATGCTGTGCAGCGCCTCGGGCGGGACGGCGAAGGGGTCCTGCCCGAGGACCACGAAGTCGGCCAGGTAGCCGGGGGCGATGCGGCCCTTGCAGTGTTCCTCAAAGCTGGCGCGGGCCCCGGCGATGGTGTAGCTGTCCAGGGCCTGCCGCACCGTGAACGCCTGGCCGGGCAGGTAGGGGCCGCGTCCGCCGAGGGTGCGGCGGGTGACGGCGCACTGGATGCCGGACAGGACGCTGGGGGTCTCCACCGGGCAGTCCGAGCCGTTGCTGACGGTGACGCCCCGGTCCAGCAGGGTCTTCCAGCTGTAGCTGGAGGCGGCCAGCTCAGGGCCCACCCGGGCCTCGACGATTTGGATGTCGTAGTCGAGGAAGATGCTCTGGGCGTAGACGTGGAGGCCCAGCCGGGCGATGCGGTCCAGCTGGCCGGGCCGGGTGATCTGGCAGTGGACGATGCCGTGGCGGCAGTCGGGACGAGGATGGGCGGTTTGGGCCTGTTCCAGCGCGTCCAGCACCCAGTCCAGGCACTGGTCCCCGATGGCGTGGACGGCGGTCTGCAGCCCGTGGGCATGGGCATAGGCGATCAGGGCGGTCAGTTCCTCCCGGCTGTAAAGGGGCAGGCCGGCGGCGCCGGGGTCGTCGGCGTAGGGGCGGCTGAGCAGGGCGGTGCGGGCCCCCAGCGCCCCGTCCCCGATGATCTTGACCGGCCCGGTGCGGAACAGTTCGTCCCCCTTGCCGGTACAGCCGCCCGCCTCCACATAGGCGCGCAGCGCATCGAGAGAGGCAAAGTTCGTCTGCTCGTTGACCCGGACGGTGAGCCGGCCCTCGGCGGCCAGTTCCCGGTAGGCCTCGTCCATCACAGAGGGCGGCACGGCCCGGAAGGTGCTGTAGTCGTCGGTCTGGCTGCTGGTGATGCCCTGGGCGTTCAGGGCCCGGCAGGCGGCGAGGATCATCTCTTTCAGGGCCTCCTTGCCGGGGGCGGGGATGGCGGCGTAGACCGGGTCCATGGCGTTGTCGAAAAAGCGGCCGTCGGGCTGGCCGTCCTGCATCCCGATCCGGCCCCCGGCGGGCTGGGGCGTATCGGCCGTGACCCCCAACAGCTGTAGGGCGCGGCTGTTCACCACCAGGCAGTGGCCGCAGGCCCGCACCGCGCAGACCGGTATCTCGCGCGAGACGCGGTCCAGGTCGTGCCGGTCGGGCATCCGGTGGACGTCGGCAAACAGGTCCTCGTTCCAGCCGCGGCCTATGAGCCAGGCGTCTCCCCGGCGGGGGTGTGCGGCCAGGAAATCCCGCATACAGTCGAGCATACCGGCCAGGCTGCCGGTGTGCTTTGCAAGCTGGGGCATCCCCAGCAGATAGCCGTATTCCACCAGGTGCATATGGCTGTCGTTGAAGCCGCTGCAGACGAACTGCCCGCCCAGGTCGGCGAGGGCGTCGCCGGGCCGGCGCAAAGCCAGGGCCTGGGCGTCCGTCCCGGCAAAGACAAAGCGCCCGTCCTCCACGACGAAAGCCTGGGCCAGGTCCGGCCCGCCGGTGTAGACCGTGCCGTGATAATAGATCGTTCTCATGGCGCACCTCCTGCCGGTCACTGGGCCGCGCCGGACAGCTGCCGGACAAAGGCCAGAATGGAACGCACCGCGTCAAAGATGGCGGCCAGGGCGTCGATGTCCCCGTCCTGCATGACCGAGGCGGGGGCTTCGATGTCGTAATCGCCGGGCAGGGCGCGGCCGGTCAGCTCAAAGTGGAGGCCCTGACCGGGCAGGTCCACCAGGACATGGCAGGTGAAAAACTCGGCAAAGAGGCTGCGTGGCGGGAAGCCGATGACGATTTCGGCGCTGCCGGTATCCTGGGGGGCAAAGTAGAGGTAGCCATCCAGCGCGCCCTCGGGCCGGACCCGCTGCATTTGGCCGGGGGCAAAGGCCGCCGCCGAATATTGCTCCATCTCCGCGACGGCGGGTTCGGCGCCCAGCAGCCGGGCCAGCTGGGTCTGGGTGATATAGTCCCCCAGGCCCCAGTCGGGGATGAGGGAGGAGATGACCGGGTACTGGGCCGACAGCCCGGACAAAAGGGTGCGGTAGATCTGCCGGACGTTCAGGTAGACCAGGCCGTCCTTGACGTACAGGTCGGTGAAAGCCTGGTCGGGCCCCGGGGCCTGGTCAGACTGGAAGGCGGCAGAGCCGACGTTGTACCAGGCCAGGTAGAGGCTGTCGCCGCTGCTCTGGCCCGTCACCGAGCCGGTGAGGGCGTCCAGTGCGTCCAGGACGGCGTAGGCCGTCGAGGGCTCGGGGGAAGTGGAGGTGACGGTGTAATCAAAGGTAAAGGCCGCGCCAGCCTGCAAAGCGCCGGCTTTGGCCCGGATGAAGGCGTACAGCCCCAGCAGCGCCAGGGCGGCGGCCGCCAGCAGGGCCAGCACCGCCAGGAGAACGGTGCGGCTGCGGCGGGAAGAAGAACGGGATGCGCTCATAAAAAGCCTCCTTTGGATGGGGCCCGGCGGTGACGATTCTGTGCAGGACGCCGGGTTTCCCTTGTTTGCGGCGGAAAAATATGGTAAAATGGGCCCGTTATATTCCAGACGAAAAGGAGCGGCCCCCATGAAAGAACGTGTGTTATCTCTGGCCCTGTGCGGGCTTTTACTGCTGACTGGCTGTCAAAACGAGACGGTGCAGGAGGAGATCTGGGAGCTGGAAGCGGAGGACGCGGCCGTCTTTGCGGACGGGGAAGCGGTGGACCGCTGGCGGGGCTACCAGAACGGCCTGCGGGAGCCGTGGGTCCTGTACGAGCTTTCGGACGGGACGGTGCTGCTGCAGGAAAACGACACCGGCGGGCCGGAGGGCAGCGCGGCCTATGCCGCCCTGAGCGAGGACGTGCAGGCCGCCGTCTCGGCCTGGTACCAGGGGGAGGGGGCGCGGTACGACCTGACCGCCCTGCTGCAGGCCTGCTACGACCGCTATCAGGCGGTGGGGAGCGAGGCGTTCGAGCCGGGGCTGGTGGCCCAGACTGCCGCCGCCACCGCCGCCAGCGAAAAGGCGGTCTATCTGGTGACGACGGTGGAGCAGGCCGTAGACCCGGCTGCCGGCGAAATGCTGCGCTACGGCACGGCCTTTGACCGGGCCACCGGCCAGCGGCTGGAAGTGTGGAGCCTGTTCACAAAGCCGGAGGCGGAAGCACGGCTGGCCCTGGCCGCCGCCGCAGGGGACGACCCCGACATCCAGGCGCGGCTGGCCGAGGCCATCGACCCCCAGCACATCCTCTTTTATGAGGACCATTTGGAAATAGACTTCCCGGCGGGGGCCTTTGAAGGGCTGGACACCGGCTATATCCTGTCGGTGGACTATGCCCGTCTGGACGGCGTGCTGGACCCCTCGGCGCTGCCGGGCGCGGGCGGAGCCGGTCAGGATGGCTGAACTTCCCCGGCCAGGATGGCCCCCATGCGGGGGATGTCCATTTCGGGCAGGACGAAGGTGGCCTCGGGCAGCGGGTCGGCGGGGGAGAGGTTCGAGTGGACGTAGAGCACATCCAGGCCGGCGTCCCTGGCTCCGGCGGCGTCGCAGACGGGGTCGTTGCCCACCATGATGCTGCGGGCGGGGTCCAGGCGCTGCTCGTCCAGCAGCAGGCGGAAAAAGCGCCGGTCCGGCTTTTTGCAGCCGCAGTCCGACGAGAGGTAGACCGCGTCGAAGGCGTCCGCAAGGCCCAGCGCCCGCATCTCGTGGGCGGTGAAGATGGCCTGCGCGTTGCTCAAAAGATAGAGCCGGCCGCCTTTGGCCCGCAGCATGGCCAGCATTTCGGGCACCCCGTCGTAAAGGCGGAGATAGCCGGTGGTCATGGCGCGGAAAAACTGCCCGGCATGGACGGCCAGGGTCTTGTCCGCCGGGGCGCCTTTGGCCTGGAACAGCGCCTGGAACACGCCCGCCAGCTCGATCTCGGGGTGGGCCTCGTGGCTGTCGCGGCGCAGGCCCTCGCGGCCCGCCGTCTGCCGGCCCACCTCGGCCAGGTAGGCCGCGCGCAGCTCGTCGGGGGCGTAGCGGGCCCCGTAGTAGCTGTAAAAGCGGGCCAGCGCCGCCCAGGCGGCGGGCTGGTCCTCGTCGGTATGGATATCGACAAGCGTGCCGTATAGATCAAAGATGTAGTTCTGATAGGGCAGCGTGTGCATACAAAAAACCTCCTGCGTATGAGATACCGCCATGGTACCATAGGGCAGGAGGTTTTGTCAATCAATCGTCCGGTTCGCCGTCCGGGCGGGGGCCGGGGTTGCCTTCGGGGTCCAGGGCAGGCAGGAGAATGGATTCAGGCATGGTGGTACCTCCTTTTTGGGCGGGATCGGTCTGCCCCCAGTATAGCATACACAAGCGCCCGGCGGGAGGGGGAATTGCACTTTTTGTGGCAAAAACTGCGAAATTTGCACTTTGTTTGCCCTGTGGGGGTGACAAGCCCCGGCGGGGCGTGGTATGCTGGAACGTGCAAGAGCTTTTCACCTGCGCAAAAGGAGGCAGACAAGATGGAACACATGGCATGGAAGGGCCGCGTCAAGCCCGGCTGCAAGGCGGAGTACCAGCGCCGGCACAACGAGATCTGGCCCGAGATGGTGGCCGTTTTGAAAGAGGCGGGCATCTGCAACTACAGCATCTTTTATGTAAACGACGAGCTGTTCGGCTATTACGAGTGCGAAAAGGGGGTGGCCTGGGCCGAAAAGGTGCAGGCCGAAAGCCCGGTGGTGGCCCGCTGGAACGAGTATATGGCCGACATCCTGGAATTGGAGATGGACCCCGTCACCGGGGCCCAGCCCAAGCTGGAACAGGTGTTCCGGTTAGACTGATTCCCGGCGCCGGTATTCGGCAGGGGAGCAGCCGTACCGCTCGCGGAAGCGGCGGTAAAAGTAGCTGCTGTTCTCGTAGCCGATGTTTTCCAGCACCGTTTCCACCGGCAGGGGTGTGTGGGTGAGCAGGTAGGCCGCCTGCTGCAATTTGCGCTGCTGCAGCAGCTGGCGGAAGTTCTGGCCGGTGTGCTTTGTCAGCAGCCGGCTGACCGCATAGGCAGGCTGATGCAGCCGGGCGGCCGCATCCGCAAGAGTACCGTCTTTGTAGTGCGCCTCAATGTACTGGAGCACCGCAAAGACGGTATTTTCGTCGTGGCGGTCGGGGCCGGAGCGGTTGATGTCGGGGGCGAACAGGGACAGGTTGAGCAGCAAAAGGCCCATGGTGGTCTCGTTCAGGTCGTTGACGCCGGATTTGTCCTCCAGCAGCGTCCAGATCATGTTTTCGAGCAGGTTGTGTACCGGCAGGATATCCTGGGCGCGGATGTGCAGCCAGCCCGCAAAGGCCGAGCTGCCCGCCAGGGTGGAGACCAGGAAGTCCCGCAGGACGTTTTCCCGCTCCAGCATGGCAAAGCTGCGGTCGAAAAACTGGGGCAGGATGATAAAGTTGACCGCCACATCGTCGAGCGCGGCGGGCAGGATCTCGTGGTAGACCGCCTGGTTCAGGAACAAAAGGTCGCCGGTCTCGAGGGTGACGGTGTCGGCCCCGTTGACGATGTGGGTGGTGGAGCCGCTGCACATATAGATCAGCTCTACATAGTTGTGGCGGTGGCGGGGGAAGTGGACGAACCGGGTGTGGGGCCGCACCTCGATCAGCTTGCCCTTTTCCAGCAGCTTTGCGCTGTCCACGACGAACTCCCGCCGGGAGGTATAGCGGGCCCGCTCGACGGTGCCGTCCCCGGCGAGGAGGGCCTGTTCCTCCTCCGTGACCTGGCGCAGGCGCTCCAACAGTTTTGCGTTCATGGTGAGTGATCCTTTCTTTAAGGGCACCCCTCTCAGTCTCGCCGCCCTGACGGGCGTCTCGCCAGCTCCCCCGCGGGGGGAGCCAAGTGTACGTGCGTCAATTATGGTAAACTGCACTGTAAGGCAAAGCTGTGAGCAAGTTTGCCTTACCACCTCTTGGCCGCCACCCACGGGCGTGCTCTTGCCTCCCCCGGTGGGGGAGGTGGCACAGGACGCGCAAGCGGACTGTGACGGAGAGGGCAACCGGCAGGCGAGACGCAGAGGAAAGCCTCCGGGCGGCTTTGGTGGGGTTGGCAACAGCATACCACACCGGGACGCAAATTGCAAGAAAGGTCCGTGTTTTGTCCCGCTGGCGTCCTTACGGCGGCGGGGCGGGCGGGGGTATACTTGTAGCAGAAAAACCAAAGAACCAAGGAGGCGGTTCATACTTTATGGAGAAAGTTACCCTGGCCATTGACATCGGCGCGTCCAGCGGGCGGCATATCGTGGGCTGGACCGAGGGGGACTGGCTGTGCACAGAAGAAGTGTACCGCTTCCCCAACGGCCCCCAGCGGCAGGACGGCCACCTGGTGTGGGACATCGACGGCATCCTGGCCCATGTCAAGGCGGGCATCCGTGAGGCGTTCCGGCGGTATCCGTCCATCCGCAGCCTTTCCATCGACACCTGGGCGGTGGATTACGTCCTGCTGGACCGGGACGGCGCGCCCATCTATCCCTGCTACGCCTACCGGGACGGCCGCACCGCGGCGGCAGTGGAGGCGGTGCACCGGACCATCCCCTTTGCGGAGCTGTACGGGCGGACGGGCATCCAGTTCCAGCCCTTCAACACGGTGTACCAGCTGTACGCCGACAAGCTGGCCGGGCGGCTGGACCAGGCGGAGGACTTTTTGATGCTGCCCGAGTATCTTTTGTGGAAGCTGTGCGGCGTCAGGGCGCGGGAGTACACCAACGCCACCTCCACCGGCCTGGTCAACGCCGAAACCAAACAGTACGACACGGCCATCCTGGCGGCGCTGGGGCTGCCGCAGCGGCTGTTCCCCAGTCTGACGGTGCCCGGCGCGGTGCTGGGCCCCCTGACCGACGCGGTGGCCGCCGAAGTGGGCGGGCAGACCGCCGTGGTGCTGTGCGCCACCCACGACACCGCCAGCGCGGTGGAGGGCATCCCCATGGAGGAAGGGGAGGGGCTGTTCCTCTCCTCCGGCACATGGAGCCTGCTGGGGGCAAAGCTGCCCGCGCCCATCACCAGCGACGCGAGCTGCAAGGCAAACTTTACCAATGAGGGCGGCGTGGGGTACATCCGCTACCTGAAAAACATCATGGGGCTGTGGATCGTCCAGTGCCTGCAAAAGCAGCTGGGCATCTCCTTTGGGGAGATGGTGGACCTGGCCCGCACCAGCCGCTACGAGGGCACGTTTGACGTGAACGAGGCGCGCTTCTCGGCCCCGGCCGACATGAAGGCCGAGATCGCCGCGGCCCTGGCGGAGCAGGGCACGCCCCCCGCCGGCGACGCCGACCTGATCCTGAGCGTCTACCGCTCGCTGGCCGCGAGCTACGGCCAGGCGGTGCGCCAGCTGGAAGAGCTCACCGGCCGCCGGTGGGATACGCTCTACATTGCCGGGGGCGGGGCCAAAAACGAGCTGCTGAACCAGCTCACCGCCCAGGCCACCGGCAAACGGGTGATCGCCCTGCCCATCGAGGCGACCGCCATCGGCAACCTGAAACTACAGATGCAGCAGGAGGTATAACGCTATGCTGATCGACACCAAAGCACGCGTGGGCGTCTTTGCCGTCGCCCTGGGAGCGTACCTGCCCCAGTTCCCCAGCCTGGTGCCCGAGTTCGAGGCACAGTACGCCGCGTTCCGGCAGACTCTGCCCGCCACCGTGGAAGCGATCGACGGGGGCATCATCACCACCAAGGAGCTGGCCAGCGCCGCGGGGGACAAGTTCCGCGCCGCAGACGTGGACCTGGTCATCGTCCAGCTTTTGACCTACGCCACCTCGTACAACGTTCTGCCCGCCGTGCGGGACCTGAACGTGCCGGTGGTGCTGGTGAACGTGCAGAAAAAGCGGGCCCCCGACTACGCCCACACCGACACCCCCACCTGGCTGGGCGAGCTGTACGCCTGCGGCGCGGTGGGCGAGATGGTGGCCGACCTGGAGCGGGCGGGCAAGCGCCACGCCGTCATCACCGGAGTGGTGGAAGGGGGCGACCCCGCCGTCCAGGCCGAGATCGAGGACTGGTGCCGGGCGGCCCAGGTCCGCCGCCGCTTCCGGGACCTGAACCTGGCCCAGATCGGCCGGCCCTACCCCGGCATGATGGATTTGTACATCGACGAGACCAACCTCTACAACCGGATGTTCCTGTACACCAAGCAGTTCGACTGGGAAAAGATGTGGGCCATCGCCGACGATGTGACCGACGAGGCCGCCATCCGCGCCAAGGCCGGGGAGATCCTGGACACCTTCGAGATCGAGGGCGGCGGCACGGTGGACACCGTGTGGGAAATGGCCCGCTATGTGGTGGCCTTTGAGGCGTGGGTCAAAGAGGAAAAGCTGGGCTTCGTGGCCAGCCACTACGACGGCTTTGCCAAGGGCAAGGCGGGCGTGCTGGACAGTATGCTCATCCCCGCGTTCTCGATGCTCATCAAGCAGGGGGTGGCCTGCGCCGTTGAGGGCGACATCAAGGTGGCCATGGCCATGTCCATCCTCAAGACCATTGCGGGCACCGGCCAGCTGAGCGAGATGTACTCCATCGACTTTGACAAGGACATCTGCATCATTGGACATTCCGGCTCGGGCGACGCGGCCATCTCGGCCAAAAAGCCCACCATGAAGATCGTGCCGGTGTTCCACGGCAAGACCGGCGGCGGCTACCTGACCCAGTTCTACCCCCACCTGGGCCCCGTCACCTACCTGGGCATCACCCAGGATATGGACGGCCACTTCAAGTTCGTTGTGGCCGAGGGCGTCAACGAGGACGGCCCCATCTTCACCTTCGGCGACACCAATATGCGCACCCGCTTTGCCTGCGGCGCGCGGGAGTTCGTCAACCGGTGGAGCGAGGCCGGCCCCACCCACCACATGGCCGCAGCCTCCGGCCGGCACATCGACACCATCCTCAAGGTGGCCAAGATCATGAACGTGCCGGTGGATGTTATTACGAGGTGAATGGGCAGGCTTGCCTGCCGGTTGCCCTCTCCGTCACAGTCCGCTTGCGCGTCCTGTGCCACCTCCCCCACCGGGGGAGGCAAGAGCACGCCCGTGGGTGGCGGCTAAGAGGTGGTAAGGCAAACTTGCTCACAGCTTTGCCTTACAGCACAGTTTGCCATGATTGACGCACGTACACTTGGCTCCCCCTGCGGGGGAGCTGGCGCGAAGCGCCTGAGAGGGGAGCATGGGCGCCCGTCCGCCGCGCCTGAGAGGGCAACAAAGAAAGCAAAGAGCAGCCTGGCGCTTGCGCCGCTGACCCGATCTATGTTATTATAAGAGAGGTATACAAAATGGGCGTTTTGGATGTTGAGATCGTCAAGGGTTATATCCGTATGTGCACCGACGGCTGGCTGCAGGGCTGGCACGAGCGCAACGGCGGCAACCTGACCTATCGCATGAAGGACGAGGAGGTGGCGGCCTGCCGCCCCTTCTTCAACGCAGTTCCCGGCCCCTGGGTACAGATGGGCGTGCAGGCGGAAAACCTGGCCGGGGAATACTTCATCACCACCGGCTCGGGCAAGTATTTCCGCAACGTGGAGCTTGACCCCGAGCACAGCATCGGCATCGTGGAGATCAACGCGGCGGGCGACAGCTGGCGCATCGTCTGGGGCCTGGCGGGCGGCGCAAAGCCCACCAGCGAGTTCCCCAGCCACTTTATGAACCACAGCGTCCGCAAGGCGGCCACCGGCGGGGCCAACCGGGTCATCTACCACTGTCACGCCACCAACGTCATTGCCCTGACCTATATCCTGCCCCTGACCGACCGGGACTTCTCCCGCGCGCTGTGGCAGAGCGCTACCGAGTGCCCGGTGGTGTTCCCCGAAGGGGTGGGCGTCTGCCCCTGGATGGTGCCGGGCGGGGCCGGCATCGCCATGGCCACCAGCGAGAAGATGAAGCACTACCAGGCGGCCATCTGGGCCCAGCACGGGCTGTTCGTCTCGGGCCCCGACTTTGACACCGCCTTCGGCCTGGCCCACACCATCGAAAAGAGCGCCGAGATCTACGTCAAGGTGCTGTCGATGGGCGGCGGGCTGATCCGCCAGACCATCACCGACGATGACCTGCGCGCCATCGCCCGGGACTTCGGCGTCGTCCTGAACGAGGACTTCTTGGACTGAGCGCCCCGCGCCTGTGAAACGTTTGGAACGACAGGAACGTTTGGAACGTTTTTGCGATGGGGAACGATGGGAACGAAACGCCGTTCGTTCCTACCGTTCCTATCGTTTCCATCGTTTCTTTCGTTCCAATCGTTTCTACCGTTAGAAACGTTCCTATCGTTCTTTTCGTTCCTGCCGTTAGAAACGTTCCTATCGTTCTTTTCGTTCCTACCGTTCCTGCCGTTAGAATCGTTCCAATCGTTCCTAACGTTCCTTTCGTTCCATACCGGAAAAACGTTCCCGTCGTTCCTGTCGTTTCAGGCGTTCCTGAGAGCACCCCTCTCAGTCTCGCCGCCCTGACGGGCGTCTCGCCAGCTCTCCCGCGGGGAGAGCCAAGTGTACGTGCGTCAATCAAGGCAAAACGGAGTGGTAAGGCGAGGCTGTGAGCAAGTGTGCCTTACCACTCCTTGGCCGCCACCCACGGGCGTGCTCTTGCCTCCCCCGTGGGGGAGGTGGCGCGGCGCTTCAGCGCCGTGACGGAGAGGGCACCCGTCCGCCGCGCCTGAGAGGGAATAGACCCCGCACCAAAGGGCCGGTTGGTCCTTTTAGATTGCATAAAGCAAAGGAGACACTACTATGGCTGACCGCATTGTACTGAACACCATCTCTTACCACGGCCACGGCGCGATCGAGAACATCGTGCCCGAGCTGACCGCGCGGGGCTACCAGAAGGCTTTTGTCTGCTCGGACCCTGACCTGATCCGCTTCGGCGTGACCGGCAAGGTCACTGCCCTGCTGGACGCCGCGGGCTTTGCCTACGCTGTGTACAGCGAGATCAAGCCCAACCCCACCATCCAGAACGTCCAGGACGGCGTGGCGGCCTTCCAGGCTGCCGGGGCCGACTGCATCGTGGCCATCGGCGGCGGCTCGGCCATGGACACCGCCAAGGCCATCGGCATCATCATCAATAACCCCGAGTTTGCCGATGTGCGCTCGCTGGAGGGCGTCGCCCCCACCAAGAAGCACGCGGTGTTCACCATTGCTGTGCCCACCACCGCAGGCACCGCCGCCGAGGTGACCATCAACTACGTCATCACCGACGTGGAGAAGAAGCGCAAGTTCGTCTGCGTGGACACCAACGACATCCCCGAGATCGCCGTGGTGGACCCCGACATGATGGCCTCCATGCCCAAGGGCCTGACCGCCGCCACCGGCATGGACGCCCTGACCCATGCCATTGAGGGCTACATCACCAAGGGCCACTGCACCATCAGCGATATGTTCCACCTGGAGGCCATCCGGCTCATCAGCCGCAGCCTGCGCGGCGCTGTCCAGAACACCCCCGAAGGCCGCGAGGGCATGGCCCTGGGCCAGTACATCGCAGGCATGGGCTTCTCCAATGTGGGCCTGGGCATCGTGCACAGCATGGCCCACGGCCTGTCGGCCCTGTACGACACCCCCCACGGCGTGGCCTGCGCCATCCTGCTGCCGGTGGGCCTGGAGTACAATAAGGGCGTCGCGGGCCAGCGCTACCGCGCCATCGGCGAGGCCATGGGCGTGATGGACATCGCCCGCATGACCGACGCCGAGGCCGCCGACGCCACCATCGCCGCCGTCAAGCAGCTGTCGGCCGACGTGGGCATCCCCGCTAACCTCGCGGGCATCCTCAAGGAGGAGGACATCCCCTTCCTGGCCGAAAGCGCTTACGCCGACGCCTGCCGTCCCGGCAACCCCCGCGACACCAGCGTGGAGGAGATCGTCGAGCTGTACCGCAGCCAGCTGTAACCCTGCCCGCTGCGCCTGCGCAGCCCTGATGCAAACCCTGAGCCCCCGTCCAGAAGGATGGGGGCTTTTGGCATTCCTGTCAGGCACGCCTGCCGGTTGCCCTCTCCGTCACAGTCCGCTCGCGCGTCCTGTGCCACCTCCCCCACCGGGGGAGGCAAGAGCACGCCCGTGGGTGGCGGCCAAGAGGTGGTAAGGCAAACTTGCTCACAGCTTTGCCTTACAGTGCAGTTTACCATAATTGACGCACGTACACTTGGCTCCCCCCGCGGGGGAGCTGTCGAGACGCCCGTCAGGGCGGCGAGACTGAGAGGGGTGCTCTCAGGCACGCCTGAAACGAAAGGAACGAAAGGAACGTTAGGAACGATTGGAACGATTCTAACGGCAGGAACGAAAAGAACGAAAGGAACGTTTCTAACGATAGAAACGATTGGAACGAAAAGAACGAAAGGAACGTTTCTAACGGTAGGAACGAACGGCGTTTCGTTCCCATCGTTCCCCATCGCAAAAACGTTCCAAACGTTCCTGCCGTTCCAAACGTTCCGGGGGCAGGGGCCCCGGCCGGACGGGTGGGTGTTGACAAACCGGACGAAACCTGCTATCTTTAATCTGTCTCAAATGCGATGAGGGAGAGTGCGCGCCGCTGCGGGCCCTTGCAGAGAGCCGGGCCGGGTGAAAGCCGGCAGGGCCTCGCGGCGTGCTGTCGCTCCAGAGCAGGGCAGGTGAGGGGTCAGGGCCGCAGGCGCTGGCCGGGCAGCCTGCCCCGGATGGCCCCACGTTACCGGGGCGTCAAGGGGCGCCCGCCAGGACGGAGGGCGCAATATGGGTGGTACCGCGGCTTTTGGATCATGACAGCCGTCCCATGGTGGTTCCGTGGGGCGGCTTTTCCTGTCCCCACCAGATTCAGGAGGTATTCAATGAAAGAACTTGCTAAACAGTACGACCCCAGCCAGGTGGAGGACCGTATCTACCAGTTCTGGCTGGACGGCGGCTATTTCCACGCCAAAGCCGACCCGGACAAAAAGCCCTACACCATCGTCATGCCGCCCCCGAACGTCACCGGGCAGCTGCACATGGGCCACGCCGTGGACAACACCATGCAGGATATCCTCATCCGCCACAAGCGGATGCAGGGCTACGCGGCGCTGTGGGTGCCCGGCACCGACCACGCATCCATCGCCACCGAGGCCAAGGTGGTGGAGGCCATGGCCAAAGAGGGCCTGACCAAGGAGATGGTGGGCCGGGACGGTTTCCTCGAGCGCGCCTGGGACTGGAAGAACCGCTTTGGCAGCCGCATCGTCAGCCAGCTGAAAAAGCTGGGCAGCAGCTGCGACTGGGAGCGGGAGCGCTTTACCATGGACGAGGGCTGCTCGGACGCCGTGCGGGAAGTGTTCGTCCGCCTGTACGACCAGGGCCTGATCTACCGGGGCAACCGGATGGTCAACTGGTGCCCCCACTGCAACACCTCCATCTCGGACGCCGAGGTCGAGTACGCCGAGCAGGACGGCCACTTCTGGCACCTGCTGTACCCGGTCAAGGAGACCGGCGAGATGCTGGAGCTGGCCACCACCCGCCCCGAGACCATGCTGGGCGACACCGCCGTGGCCATCAACCCCGACGACCCCCGCTACGCCCACCTGCACGGCTGCCATGTCATCCTGCCGCTGCTGAACAAGGAGATCCCCATCGTCTGCGACGAGCACGCCGACATGACCAAGGGCACCGGCGTGGTCAAGATCACCCCCGCCCACGACCCCAACGACTTTGAGGTGGGCCTGCGGCACGACCTGCCCATCGTGCGGGTGTTCACCTACGACGGCCACATGACCGGCAAGGCGGACAAGGAAGCCGCCGACGCCCTGTTCGCCGCGGGCAAGAACACCGTCAACGAGCCCCATGTGCTGGACTGCGGCAAGTACGCCGGCATGACCACCATGGAAGCCCGCAAGGCCATCGTGGCCGACCTCGAGGCGGGCGGCTACCTCAAATCGGTCGAGCCCCTCAAGCACGAGGTGGGCAGCTGCTACCGCTGCCACACCACCATCGAGCCCATGGTCTCGAAACAGTGGTTCGTCAAGATGGAGCCCCTGGCCAAGCCTGCCATCGAGGCGGTGGAACAGGGCCGCATCCGCTTTGTGCCCGAGCGCTTCACCAAAAACTATATGAACTGGATGAAGAACACCCGGGACTGGTGCATCAGCCGCCAGCTGTGGTGGGGCCACCAGATCCCCGCCTGGTACTGCGATGAATGCGGCGAGACGGTGGTGGCCAAAGAGGCCCCCGCCGCCTGCCCCAAGTGCGGCTGCACCCACCTCACCCGCGACCCCGACACCCTGGACACCTGGTTCTCGTCGGCGCTGTGGCCCTTCAGCACCCTGGGCTGGCCCAACCAGACCGAGGACCTCAGCTATTTCTACCCCACCGACACCCTCGTCACCGGCTACGACATCATCGGCTTCTGGGTCAGCCGGATGATCTTCTCGGGCCTGGCCTACACCGGCAAAGCGCCCTTCCACACCGTGTGCATCCACGGCATCGTGCGGGACAGCCAGGGCCGCAAGATGTCCAAATCCCTGGGCAACGGCATCGACCCGCTGGAGGTCATCGCCCAGTACGGCGCCGACGCGCTGCGCTTCATGCTGGTGGACGGCTCCACCCCGGGCAACGATATGCGCTACAGCGAAAAGAAGGTGGAGGCCGCCCGCAACTTTGCCAACAAGCTGTGGAACGCCACCCGCTTTGTGCTGATGAACCTGCCCGAGGACTTTGTCCCCGGCCTGCCCGGCGCCGCCGCGCTGGACATGAGCGACAAGTGGGTGCTGACCAAGCTCGGCCAGACCGCCGCCGCCATGACCGACAACCTCGACCACTACGAGCTGGGCCTGGCCGCCGCCAAGATCAACGCCTTTATCTGGGACGTGTACTGCGACTGGTTCATCGAGATCGCCAAGCCCCGCCTGAACTCGGGCGACGCGGTCCAGGCCGACACCGCCCGCCGGGTGCTGGTGTATGTGCTGAGCGAGGCGCTCAAGCTGCTGCATCCCTTCATGCCCTTCATCACCGAGGAGCTGTACCAGGCGCTGCCCGGCAGCGGCGAGACCATCATGACCGCCGCCTGGCCCACCGCCGACCCCGCCCGCAGCTGGCCCGAGGAGGAAGAAGCCTTTGAAAAGGTGATGGACTACATCAAGGCCGTGCGCACCATGCGCACCGAGATGAACGTCCATCCGGCCAAGCGCACCAGCATGGTCATCGAGACGGCCGACCCCGCCCCCTTCCAGAAGGCGCAGGTGTATCTGGCCAAGTTCGCCTTTGCCACCGACGTGTCCTTCACCGCCTGCTACGAGGGCAGCACCGAGGGCATGGTCCAGGTGTCCACCCACGCGGCCCGGGGCTTCATCCCCATGATGGAGCTGATCGACCGCGACAAGGAGCTGGCCCGCCTCGAAAAGGAGAAGGCCAAGGCCGAAAAGGAGCTGGCCATGTTCCAAAAGCAGCTGGCCAACCCCAAGTTCGTCGAAAAGGCCCCCGCCGCCCTGGTGGAGGAGACCCGCGCCAAGGCCGCCCGCAGCCAGGATAAGCTGGCCAACATCGAGCAGAGCATCCGCGCCCTGGGCTAAAAAGGGGAGGTGGACAGCATCAACCGCAATTACCGTATCTATTCCGTTTTGCAGTTCGTCCTGGCGGTGGCTATTTTTGGGACGGTCTGCTTCATCTTCTCCAACTCGATGCAGACGGGGATGGATTCTTCCATCGCCAGCCAGGCCGTGCAGGACTTTTTGCAGGGCCTGCTGCGGCGGCTGGGCCACCCGGGGGCGGCCGCCCGCCTGACCGAGCACATGGTGCGCAAGGCGGCCCACTTCTGCGAGTATATGCTGGAAGGCTTCCTTCTGCTGCTGGGGGTCCGGCTGTTCAGCCCCAGGCTGCGCTATCTCAGCTGGCCGGCCCTGCTGGGCCTGCTCACCGCCCTGTGCGACGAGACCATCCAGCTGTTCTACGCCGGCCGGGGCAGCAGCGTCACCGACGTGTGGATCGACTTTGCCGGCGTCGTCACCGGCATGGCCGCCGCCCTGGCGGTGTCGGCCGTGCTGGGGGCCCTGTTCCGCCCCCGCCGCCGCGAGGAATCCCGCGGGAGGCACTAGCCCTCTCCGTCACGGCGCTGAAGCGCCGCGCCACCTCCCCCGTAAACGTGGGAGGCAGTAGCCTACAGGTTACGTTTAGGCTCTCCCGCGTGCGGGGGCACGAACAGCGACCGCGTCCAGTGGACGAAACAGGGAGCTGTGAGTGGCGCAGCGCTCCGGTTTTTGCAAGCGCCCACTGCGGCGCGCCGCAAAAATCGGCTAAGCGCAAGAGGGGCTGTCGAGACGCCCGTCAGGGCGGCGAGACTGAGAGGGCCAGAGGGCCGCGCAAACGCATCCTGCGGAGAGAGGGCGACCGCCCGCACCTGCACCCCCAGAAAGGAGCAACTATGCCCATCCAAACCATCCTGGAGGCGGACGAGTTTTTCGCCTCTCTGCCGGACGGCCCCGACCCCATTGCGGACTTTGCCGCCGCGCTGCCGCCGGCCGGGACCGTGGAATACATCCCGGTGGCCGGCACGGCGGGCAAGACGGCGACAGCCAGCCTGACCGCCGGCATCCTCACCGCCGCGGGCTTTTGCACCGGGCTGTATAAGGCCGGGGCCGGGCCGCTGTCCGACCGCATCCTGGTGGACGGTGCGCCCCTTGCGCCGGGCTCTGCCGCCGCCGGGGCCTACCTGGACGCCGCCGGCAACATCCTGGAAAACACCCTGCTCAACCGCCCCGCCGCCGAGCTGGCGGCCGCCTGCGCCTGCTTTGAGGCGGCGGGCTGCCGCTTCGCCGTAGTGGAAACGGGGGACGGGGCGCTGGCTTCGGCCCTGCCCGCCGTGCCCGCCTGCGCCGTCACCCACATCGGGCCGGACGGCTCGGGCCGCAGCATCGAGCGGCTGGCCCACGACGCGGCCGCCGTCATGCGGCAGGGCACTGTCTGCGTCACTGCGCCCGGCCAGCCCAAAGCGGCCCTGACCGAGATCATCGTGGCCGCCGGCAAGGCGGACTGCGAGCTGGTGGTCCCCGAGGAAGAGGACATCACCTTCCCCGAAGAAGGGGAGGACGCCAGGGTGGATTACGGCGGCTACGAGGTGCCCCCGGCCTTCCCGGGCTACCACGCCGCCTGCAACGCCGCCATCGCGGTGGAGCTGGCCCTGGCCCTCTGGCGCAAGGGCTTCGACATCCCCGACGAAGCCATCCTGTCGGCGCTGGCTGCCGCCCAGAACCTTTCCAGCATCCGCATCCTGTCCCAGCAGCCGCTGGTCGTTCTGGATGCCTGCCGCACCCCCCAGCAGGCTGCGGCGCTGCTGCGCGTGCTGCAAAACGCGCAGGTGCGCGGCCTGTCCGCCGTGGTGGGCCTGGAAACGGTGCAGGGCGCAGAGGCTTTCTTCTCCACCCTGGAGAGCGGCCAGCCGCCCGAACCTTCCCCCAAAGACCGCTCCGAGATGCCCGGCATGGGGGAGGGAGGCCCCATCGAACGGCTGTTCGTCACCGTGCCGCCGGGAGCGGACCCCGCCCTGGCCCAGACCCTGGCGGATGCCGCCCGTTTCCACTTTGAGGTGGAGGTCTGTCCCAGCCTGCCCGAAGCGCTGGACGCTGCCCGCGCCGCGAGCAGCCGCGGCCTGCTGGTCTGCGGCAGCGAGGCGCTGGCCCTGGCCGCCGGCCGCCTGCTGGCAGAAGGCTGAGGGCTTCGACACCCTTTTCTAAAAATTCACAGGCTTGTCCCGTATACTCTTTCTTAGTTAGAGTGTACGGGACTTTTTGTTTGTCGCAGGCAAAGGAGCGTGAAAGGATGGCAAACGTGAGTTTCAGCGCGGCAGGGGACACCCTCTACGCCTATCTGAGCGGGGAGATCGACCACGACGCGGCCCAGGACCTCCGCCTGGCTTTGGACGACGCCCTGGTCAGCCGCAGCCCCCGCACCCTGGTGCTGGATTTTGCCGGGGTGGGGTTTATGGATTCGTCGGGGGTGGGGCTCATCCTGGGCCGCCAGCGGCGGGCGCAGGCGTTGGGGGGCAGCGTCCGGGTCCAGCACGCCCCCCGCCAGCTGCGCCGGGTGCTGGACCTGGCCCGAATCCCCTGTACGGCCCAAGAAGGAGGTAACCAGCCGTGAAAGCAGAAAACACCACCCGCATCCAGTTCGATTCCCTCAGCGTCAACGAGGGCTTTGCCCGGGGGGCGGTCGCGGCCTTCCTGGCCCGCTACGACCCCACTGTCCCCCAGATGGCCGACATCAAGACCGCCGTCTCGGAGGCCGTCACCAACTGCATCGTCCACGCCTACCCCGACCGGGTGGGGCAGATCACCCTCACCGTCTCGGTCTACCCCGGCCGCCTGGTCCGCATCACAGTGGCCGACAAGGGGGTGGGCATCCCCGACGTGGCCCAGGCCATGGAGCCGCTTTACACCACCGGCAACCCCGAGGAACGCTCGGGCCTGGGCTTTGCGGTGATGCAGAGCTTTATGGACGGGGTGCGGGTGTCCTCCGCACCGGCCCGCGGCACCCGCGTCACCCTGACCAAGCGCCTGGCCGCCAAAGGGGAGGCTACATAATACAGAAAGGCGGTCATGGCAATGGTATCGGACAAGACCCGGCGCAGCGCATTCATTGAACAGAATCTGGGGCTGGTGCACGCCTGTGCAGGCCGGTTCCGTGGCAGGGGCATCGAGTACGACGACCTGTACAGCGCCGGCTGCATGGGGCTGGTCAAGGCCTGCGACGGCTTCGACGAGAGCCGCGGGGTCTGTTTTTCCACCTACGCGGTGCCGGTCATCCTGGGGGAGATCAAAAAGCTGTTCCGGGATGGCGGCACGGTCAAGGTCAGCCGCTCGGTCAAGGAGCTGGGGCTGAAGGTGAGCGCCGCCCGCGAGCGCCACCTCAAACTGTACGGCACCGAGATAACGGTGGGCCAGCTGGCCGCCGAGCTGGGAGAGAGTCCCGAGGCGGTCGCCCTGGCCATCCGCGCCGCCATGCCCGCCATGAGCCTGACCCCCGGCGCCGAGGACGGGGACGACCGTCAGCTGGACATCCCGGTGGCCTCCCCCGAGGAAGAATTGTCCGACCGCATCAGTCTGGAAGAAGTGCTGGCCAGCCTTCCCGCCGCCGACCAGGAATTGATCCGGCTGCGCTTTTACGCCGGCCGCACCCAGAGCGATACGGCCAGGCTGCTGCACACCACCCAGGTGCAGATCTCCCGCAGGGAACGGAAGATCCTCCAGCAGATGCGCGCCAAGCTCCTGGAAAGTTCTTAGCACATTTTGTAAAAAGGGGGTTGCAATCCGGGTCAAGTTGTGGTAAAATGTAATTCCACAGCGGGGAACGCTGCGGACCGGCTGAAAAGCTCGAGAGAGATTTGAAAAAAGAAATTCAAAAAAACCTCTTGACAAATCAAAGCGAAGCTGGTAAAATAAACGAGTCGCCGGTCAGCCGGCTGACGAACACAGGACCTTGAAAATTGAACAATATCGAATACTTGTAACGG
>DSTMR04002__coassemble_674_pt1 | contig 56587 bp, 48 predicted proteins | sample DSTMR04002__metabat2_low_PE_045 | metagenome-assembled genome bin DSTMR04002 | reverse complement strand
CTGCCCAAGTTCAGCAAGGACACCACCGACCGCAACCGCACCTCCCCCTTCGCCTTCACCGGCAACAAGTTCGAGTTCCGTATGCCCGGCAGCCATGAGAACCTGAGCGACGCCAACACCATCCTGAACACCGCCGTCGCCAAGGAGCTGAAGGGCTACGCCGACGAGCTGGAAGCCTCCGAGGACTTCCCCAACTCGGTCATCGCGCTGGTCAAGCGGACCATCCGCGACCACCGCCGGGTCATCTTCAACGGCGACGGCTATTCCGCCGAGTGGGAGATCGAGGCCGAGCGCCGCGGCCTGCCCAACAAGAAGTACACCCCCGCCGCCCTGCCCGCCCTCATCGCGCCCAAAAACATCCAGCTGATGGAGGAGTTCGGCGTCATGACCCGGACCGAGATGTTCAGCCGGTACGAGGTGGAGATGGAGCACTACGCCAAGATCATCAACATCGAGGCGCTGACCATGCTGGAAATGACCCGCAAGCAGCTGCTGCCCGCCATCAACAGCTATATGGGCGACCTGGCCCGCACCATCACCGCCAAGCGCGCCGTCAGCGAGAGCCTGAGCACCCACGCTGAGACCGCCATCCTGGAAAAGCTGTCCCGCGACGCCGACAAGATGTCCGACACCATCGAGCATCTGGCCGCCGCCGAGCGCACCGCCCAGACCCTGTCCGACATGACCGCCAAGGCCAACGCCTTCCACGACAAGGTGCTGCCCCTGATGGACGCCCTGCGCTCTGCCGCCGACGACGCCGAGACCATCTGCGGCGACAAGTACTGGCCTCTGCCCAGCTACAGCAAGATGCTGTACTATGTAGAAAAATAAGCCCTCTCCGGCCCTGCGGGCCACGGTTGCGGTGCCCTGTTTTTGCTGCGCCCGTCGCTGCGGGCTTGCAAAAAACAGACCGCTGCCCCTGCTCCGCTTCGGCTGTCTCGTCCGCTGGACGCGCCTCAGCTGCGCAGTCCCGCACGCGGGGGAGCTGGCGAGCGAAGCGAGACTGAGAGGGCTCATCAACCACCGGCCCGGACCTGCTGCGAGAGCGCGGGCCCCGGGCCTTTTTTGATGCGAGGACTAGCCTATGAACTACACCACACAGCAGGACGTGCTCGACTTTGTGGAGGACAACAACGTCAAGTTCGTCCGGTTCGCCTTTACCGATATCTTTGGCACCCAGAAGAATATCGCCGTCCTGGCCGGGGACCTGCCCAAGGCCCTGGAGGACGGGGTCTGCTTCGACGGCAGCGCCGTCCCCGGCTTCATGCAGGTGGAGGAGAGCGACCTGGTCCTCCGGCCCGACCTGTCCACCCTGACCATCCTGCCCTGGCGGCCCGCCGAGGGCCGGGTGATGCAGTTCTTCTGCGACATCGAGCAGCCGGGCGGCAAGCCCTTTGGGGGCAACTGCCGGGGCTTCCTGCGGCAGATCGCCCGCCGGTTCCGCCAGCTGGGCCTGGTGTGCAACGTGGGGGCCGAGTGCGAGTTCTACCTCTTTGAGACGGACGAGCGGGGCCGCCCCACCCGCATCCCACTGGACCTCGGGGGCTACCTGGACGTCTATCCCCTGGACGCCGCCGAGAACCTGCGCCGGGACATCTGCCTGACCATGGAGCAGATGGGCCTTGCCCCCCAGCACAGCCACCACGAGAGCGGCCACGGCCAGAACGAGATCGACTTCCACCACGCCAGCCCCCTCAAGACCGCCGACAACGTGATGATGTTCAAGCAGATCGCGCGGGCGGTGGCAGGCCGCAACGGCCTGCACGCCAGCTTTATGCCCAAGCCCCTGGCCGGGCAGGCGGGCAGCGGGCTGCACATCAACATCTCCCTTTACCGGGACCGGCAGAACCTCTTTGAAGGGGATATCGCCCCCGACAGCCCCGCCGGCAGCTTTATGGCCGGTGTGCTGGCCCACAGCCGGGAGCTGACCGCCTTCACCAATCCCCTGCCCAACAGCTACCTCCGCTTTGGCTGCGACGAGGCCCCCCGCTATGTCAGCTGGAGCCGGCAGAACCGCAGCCAGCTGGTGCGCCTGCCCGCCGTGGAGGGGGACAACTGCCGGATGGAGCTGCGCAGCCCCGACCCCGCCTGCAACCCCTATCTTGCGGTGGGGCTGATCCTGGCGGCCGGGCTGGACGGCCTGGAGCACCGGATGGAGCTGTGCGCGCCGGTCAACCGCAACCTGTTCGAGCTGCAGCCCGGCGAGGCCGCCGCCCTGGGGCTGGAGGCCCTGCCCGCCACCCTGGAAGAAGCGGTGGCTGCCGCCCAGGCCAGCCCCTTCCTGGCCAAATACCTGCCCGAGGGGCTGGCCCAGCGGTACTACCAGCAGCAGCTGCGCCGCTGCGCCAAACTGCGGGACGCCGCCGACCCCGCCGAGTTTGAGCGGGCGCAGTACTTCTGCGCCATCTGACCGGCCCTGTGTGGTATGAGAGAGGAGGGGTAGCATGGGACGCGCGATGATCGTCAGCGCGGGCGCCAGCGCCAACGAATACCTGTCCGCCCGGCTGACCGAGCTCGGCTACCTGCGGCCGGTCATCGTCCCCAGCGGCACCGAGGCCCGCCGCCGGATGCTGGCCGGGGGCTTTGAGCTGATCGTGGTGAACGCGCCGCTGCCCGACGAGTTCGGCCACGAGCTGTGCGCCGCCGCGGTGGAGCAGACCGACGCCGGGGTGATCCTGCTGGCCAAGGCCGCCGCCTGCGACGAACTGCGGGCCCCCATGAACGAGCAGGGGGTGCTGGTGGTGGCAAAGCCCTTTTCGGCGGCACTGTTTTTGCAGGCAGTGCACATGGCGGCCGCCAGCAACCACCGGCTGGCCCGGCTGCGGGCCGAGAACGACCGCATCCAGCAAAAGCTGGCTGAACTGCGGCTGACAGGCCGGGCCAAGTGCCTGCTGATCCAGTATAAGGGGATGAGCGAGGCCGAGGCCCACCGCTATCTGGAAAAAACAGCGATGGATACCCGGCAAAACCGGGGCAAAGTGGCCCAGGAAGTCATTGATTCCCTTGACCCGGACGCCGTGGATGGTGTATAATAGAAGCTGTATGATTCTTGACGGAAGGCGTGCGGGGGTCACCGCGCGCCTTCTGTATGTTTTGCAACGGCCCCGGCGGACAAGCGGGGCAGATGGAGGAAACTATGGCGACGAAATACATCTTTGTGACCGGCGGCGTGGTCTCTGGCCTGGGCAAGGGGATCACCGCGGCCAGCCTGGGGCGGCTGCTCAAATGCCGCGGCCTCAAGGTAGCCAGCCAGAAGCTGGACCCCTATGTCAACGTGGACCCCGGCACCATGAGCCCCCTGCAGCACGGCGAGGTGTTCGTCACCGACGACGGCACCGAGACCGACCTGGACCTGGGCCACTATGAGCGCTTCATCGACGAGAACCTGAACAAGTACTCCAACCTGACCACCGGCAAGGTCTACTGGAACGTCCTGAACAAGGAGCGCCAGGGCGCGTATCTGGGCCAGACCGTCCAGATCATCCCCCACATCACCAACGAGATCAAGAGCTACATCTATAACCTGGCCGCCTCCACCGAGGCCGACGTGGTCATCACCGAGATCGGCGGCACCACCGGCGACATCGAGAGCCAGCCCTTCCTGGAGGCCATCCGCCAGGTGGGCATCGAGCAGGGCCACGAGAACTGCTGCTACATCCACGTGGTGCTGGTGCCCTACATCTCCGGCTCCAACGAGTACAAGTCGAAACCCGCCCAGCACTCGGTCAAGGAGCTGCAGGGCATGGGCATCAGCCCCGACATCATCATCCTGCGGGCCGACGGCAGCGTGGGCAGCGACATCCGCCGCAAGATCAGCACCTTCTGCAACGTCAAGCCCGAATGCGTCATCGAGAACCTGACCATGCCCAGCCTGTACCAGTGCCCCCTGATGCTGCACTCCAACGGGCTGGACGACGTGGTGGTGGAAAAGCTCAGCCTGGACGTGCCCGCCGCCGACCTGACCGAGTGGAAGGACGTGGTGGCCCGCATCGCCTCCCGGTCCCGCACCTGCACCATCGCGCTGGTGGGCAAGTACGTCAAGCTCCACGACGCTTACCTGTCGGTGATGGAGAGCCTCTACCACGCCGGCTTTGAGAACGACAGCCAGGTGGAGATCAAGTGGGTGGACAGCGAGGAGCTGCGCACCGACGCCGACTGCGCCGCCGCTTTCTGCGACGTGGACGGCATCATCGTGCCCGGCGGCTTCGGCGACCGCGGCATCGAGGGCATGGTGGCCGCCGCCCGCTGGGCCCGCGAGCACGAGGTGCCCTACTTCGGCATCTGCCTGGGTATGCAGATCATGGTGATCGAGTTTGCCCGCGGCGTGCTGGGCTACGCCGACGCCAATTCCAGCGAGTTCACCCCCGACGGCGCCCACAACGTCATCGCCCTGATGGCCGACCAGCAGGGCAACATCCCCAAGGGCGGCACCATGCGCCTGGGCAAGTACCCCTGCAAGGTGGCGCCCGGCACCAAGATGGCCGCCTGCTATGGCGAGGACCTGATCTGGGAGCGCCACCGCCACCGCTACGAGTTCAACAACGAGTTCCGCGCCGAGATGGAGGCCGCCGGCCTGGTCATCTCGGGCACCAGCCCCGACGGCCGCCTGGTCGAGACGGTGGAGCTGCCCGGCCGCCCCTTCCACCTGGGCGCCCAGTTCCACCCCGAGTTCAAGAGCCGTCCCAACCGGGCCCACCCCTTGTTTAAGGCTTTCATCGCCGCCAGCCTGCAGAACCGCAAGTCTGCCGGGCGCAGCAGCATGGACCCCTACCTGGCCGCTGACAAGAAAGTGAACCGCTGAATCCCATAAGCAAGAAAGTCCGCCGCAGCGAGAAACTGCGGCGGACTTTTTACGTTCTAAAGGGCGGCGAAAGGCTCAGCGCTTGACCTGGAAAGCGCCCATGCCGGGATAGACGGCCGAAGCGCCCAGCTCCTCCTCGATGCGGAGCAGCTGGTTGTACTTGGCCACACGCTCGGTGCGGCTGGGTGCGCCGGTCTTGATCTGGCAGGTGTTCAGCGCCACGGCCAGGTCGGCGATGGTGGTGTCCTCGGTCTCGCCCGAGCGGTGAGAGGTGACGGCGGCATAGCCTGCCTTGTGGGCCATCTTGATGGCCTCCAGCGTCTCGGAGACGGAACCGATCTGGTTCAGCTTGATGAGGATGGCGTTGCCGCAGCCCAGGCTGATGCCCTTGGCCAGCCGCTTGGTGTTGGTGACGAACAGGTCGTCGCCCACCAGCTGGACCTTGCCGCCCAGCTCGCGGGTCAGCTCCTGCCAGCCCTCCCAGTCCTCTTCATCCAGGCCGTCCTCAATGGAGATGATGGGGTACTTTTCCACCAGGCTCTTCCAGTGGGCGATCAGCTCGCTGGAGGTGTACTCGGTGCCGGCCTTGGGCAGCTTGTAGTGGCCCTTGCCCTTGACGGGGTCCTTCCACTCGGAGGAAGCGGCGTCCAGCGCGATCATGAAATCGCTGCCGGGCTTGTAGCCAGCCTTCTCCACCGCGGCCAGGATGGTCTCGATGGTCTCCTCGTCGCTGGACAGGTTGGGGGCAAAGCCGCCCTCATCGCCCACCGAGGTGGCCAGGCCCTTGCTCTTGAGGATAGCCTGCAGCGCGTGGAACACCTCCGCGCACATCCGCAGGGCCTCCTTGAAGGAGGGCGCGCCCACAGGCATGATCATGAACTCCTGGGTGTCCACGGTGTTGGTGGCGTGGGCGCCGCCGTTCAGGATGTTCATCATGGGGACGGGCAGGCGGTTGCCGTTGACGCCGCCCAAAAAGCGGTACAAGGGCATTCCGAGAGAAGCGGCGGCGGCGCGGCAGACCGCGATGGACACCGCCAAAATGGCGTTGGCGCCCAGGTTGGACTTGTCCTCGGTGCCGTCGGCGGCCAGCATGGCGGCGTCCACGGCGTAGATGTCGGATGCGTCCATCCCGATGATGGCGTCGGCGATGGTGGTGTTGACGTTCTCCACCGCCTTGGTGACACCCTTGCCCAGATAGCGGCTCTTGTCGCCGTCCCGGAGCTCCAGCGCCTCAAACTCGCCGGTGGATGCGCCACTGGGGGCGCAGCCCCGTGCCACGGTGCCGTCGGCCAGGGTGACCTCGGCCTCCACAGTGGGGTTCCCGCGGGAGTCCAGGATCTCGCGGCCGACGACCTGTTCAATTTCCAGATAATTCATGATAGCATTACCTCCTGATGATTCGTCCGTATGGCGCGGCTTTGGGCCGCTCCCTGCCGGTTAGTTATAGTTTACCACTTTTCCCGCCTTTCGGCAAGGGGTTTTTGGACCGCTCCATCCCCCTCCCTTCCGCCGCCTGTTCAAAGTATGCCTCGCCTGAGCGCAAAAAAACGCCGCACCCGGGCGGGCACGGCGTTGGGGGTTACTTCTTAGAGCGGGTAGAGCGCTTTTTCGGAGCTGCTTCCCCGGCAGGAGCGGCAGCCTTTTTGGGCCGGCCGCCCCGCTTCTTGGGGGCGGGAGCCTCAGCGGCGGGGGCAGCGGGTTCGGCCTTGGGAGCCTCGGCAGCAGCCTCAGGGGCGGCAGGAGCGGCGGGCTGTGCCCCGGCAGGCTCCGCAGCCTTCTTGGTACGGCAGGCGCGGCGCTTGGGCTTGGCCTCCGCAGCTTCGGGGGCGGGCTCGGCCGCCTTTTCGGCAGCGGGCGCAGCCTCGGCGGCAGGGGCGGCAGCTTCGGCCTTGAGAGCCTCGGCAGCGGCCTCAGGCGCGGCAGGTTCCACAGCGGGGGCGGCAGGTTCGGCGGCGGGGGCCTCTGCGGGCTTTTCTGCGGCGGAGTCAGCGGCCTCGGGCGCGGCGGGTTTGCGGTCCTTGACGGGCCGGATGGTCCACAGCTGGTCCGCACCGGGGCTCTCCTGCCAGATCTGCAGGACGGCGCCCGCGGCGGTGCCGATGCCCACGGTATCCACACAGCGGCCGCTGGCCCACTGGCTGATGATGCGCACGGTGCCGTCGTTGACCGGCACCAGGGTCCACATCTGGCTGCCGCCCAGCACATCGTCCCACAGCTGCAGCCAGGTGCCGTTGGCGGTGCCCGCCATGGCCAGGTCGATCACCTTGCCATTGGCCCGGCAGTGGATGCGGTAGCTGTTCTCGCCCACGCGGTCGAAAAGCCACTCCTGTTCGGGCTTGTGCTCGTACTTGCCCAGCCGCAGCTGAGCGCCGCCGGCGCCGTCGTCGCCCACATAGCCGATGACGTTGCCGCTGGCCGCAGCGATGGTGTAGGCGCGGCCGGCTTCGATCAAGGTCTGTTCGACTGTTCTCATGTTTTATCCCTCCATATACATTCTCTATCCAAACGCGCCCCGATGTGACCCAGGGCGCGGCAACCCCAGACTATACTCTGGATTATACCACCCATCGTAATTTTTCACAAGCATATGGGCCGCGTTTTGGCGGGTTGCACAAAAGCTCCGGCGCATAACTCAAACTTTTTAGGTTTTTCAGGAACTTATTCCGGCTGCTGCCCGGCGCGGACGCGGGCGTCCATCCGGTCCAGCTCGGCCAGGAACTGCGCCATGAAGGGCACCGCCACCACAAAGCTGAGCACGTCGGCGATGGGCTGGCAGTACTGCACGCCGGCCAGACCCCACACGTTGGGCAGCACCAGAATCAGCGGGATGAAGCAGATGCCCTGCCGGCAGCAGGACAGGAAGGTGGCCCGGCCCGCCTTGCCCACGCTCTGGAACAGCATATTGCCGCAGACCAGCACCGGCTGCAGCACGGTGGCGATGCACTGCCACTGGAAGGCCGGCAGGGCGACGGCGGTGACGGCGTCGTCGTCCCGGAACAGGCGGACCAGCGCCTCGCCGTTGACGAGACAGACCCCGGCCAGCAGGGTCATCAGGACAAAGCTGGCCCCGATGGTGAACAGGCAGGCCGACCGCACCCGGTGGAACTTGTACGCCCCGTAGTTGTAGCTTGCCACCGGCTGGAAGCCCTGCCCCACGCCCAGCGCCACCGACTGCAGGAACTGGAAGATGCGGGACACGATGCTCATGGCGGCCACTGCGGCGTCGCCGTAGGAGCGGGCCGCCACGTTCAGCATCATGCTGGCAAAGCTGGCCAGGCCCTGACGCCCAAAGCTGGGCAGGCCGATGGTCAAGATGGCCATGATATCCCGGCCGCTGCGGGTGTAGTTGCGGATGGACAACTTGCTGACTGTCTTGCCCCGCAGGTACATGGACAGCAGGATGCAAAAGCCGACGATCTGGCTCAGGCCGGTGGCCAGGCCCGCGCCGCCGGTGCCCATCCCCAGGCCGAAGATGAACACTGGGTCCAGCACCATGTTCAGCACGCCGCCGGTGACAAGGCCGATCATGGCAAAGCTGGCCTTGCCCTCATAGCGCAGGATGTTGTTCATCACCAGGCTGGACATCATAAAGGGAGCTGCCAGCAGGATGTAAAAGGCGTAGTCCCGGGCGTGGGGCAGGATGGTCTCGGTGCTGCCCAGCAGCCGCATGAGAGGGGTCAGCCCGGCAATACCGAACACGCCCAGCGCCGCGCCGGCCCCGATCGCCGTGAAAAAGCTGGTGGAGGCAAAGCGGGAGGCCGCGGGCGCGTCGCCGCTGCCCAAACTGCGGCTGATGATGCTGCCCGAGCCGTGCCCCAGCATGAACCCAATGGCCTGGATCACCGCCATCAGGCTGGACACCACCCCCACCGCGCCCGAAGCGCTGGTGGAGATCTGCCCCACAAAAAAGGTGTCGGCCAGGTTATAGATGCTGGTGATGAGCATACTGAGGATGGTGGGCACCGCCAGCCCCAGCACCAGCCGGGGGATGGGGGTCTTGGTCATCTTGTCGAACTGGGCCTGCTGCTGGGTCTGTTCCGCTGCCATGGTTATCCACACTTTCTGCCTGAAAAGGCTGTATGATACTATCCATAGTATACAACCTAGGTCACTTTTTGTCGAGCCTGCCGGCACGCAAAAAGACCGCCTGACTGCCAGGCGGCCTTGGTGTGCGTTTTGGTGTTTAGTCGAGTACGAGGGACGGCGCGGTGTAGGTGCGGGACAGCAGCTCGCTGTTCAGCATATACAGGCTGCGGGCGTCGCCGCCGTACAGCTCCATCTTGGTGATCTGGTCGGCGGAGTTCTTCTCCTCCTCGCCCTGCTCCTTGATGAACCAATCCAGGAACTGGACGGTGCGGTAGTCCTTGGCCTCGATGGCGGCGGCGTAGATGCCGTTGATGAGGCCGGTGACATACTGCTCGTGGCCCAGGGCGGCCTTGAGGGGGCCGATCAGGTCGCTGAAGTGGGTCTCGGGCTTGGCGATGCCCTCCAGCACCACCTGCTGGCCGTTGTTGTGCAGGTAGCGGTAGAAAAGCATGGCGTGGTCCTGCTCCTCTTTGGCCTGGATCTCGTACCAGTTGGCAAAGCCGTCCAGGCCCTTGGCCTCGTAATAATTGGCGATTTCCAGATAGAGATAAGCGGAGTAGAACTCCTTGTTGATCTGGTCGTTGAGCAGCTGGTAAACTTTCTGGTCCATGGGATATCCTCCTGTCATAAGGTTTGAAAGGCTGCGGGCCGCAGCCGGATAGTTAGGTTAAACTTATCATAGCATACCGCCCCCTTCCTGTCAACCGCCAGAGTGAGCGGGTCACGAAAGGGACAGGCTTTTCCTCCCTGTCCCCTATTGACAACCCCCTGCCCGGTGTGTATAATAATTTGCAGTCAAGTTGCAATTTCGCGGCGGGCGGGCTCCAAAGGGGCGGCCTGCCGCTCGTTTTGCGCGGGGGCGTTTTCCCCGCATGGAGGTTTTGAAAGCATGAACAAACTGAAACGGATTCTGGCCGCCCTGGCGGCAGCCTGCCTGACCCTGGCCCTGCTGGCCGGGTGCAGCCCGTCCGCCCCCGAAAACACCGGCGCGGCCTCCGCCCCCGGCGGCGGGGACGAAACCACCCTGCGGGTGGTGGCCACCATCTTCCCCATCTACGACTGGGCCCGGGAGGTGCTGGGCCAGGTGCCGGGCGTCGAGCTGGTCTGGCTGCAGGACACCGGCGTCGATATGCACAGCTACCAGCCCACCGCCGAGGATATGCTGCTGGTGTCCTCCTGCGACCTGTTCCTGTACGTGGGAGGCACCTCGGACAACTGGGTGGACGACGCCTTGCAGGAGGCCGTCAACCAGAATATGGAGGTGGTCAGCCTGCTGGACGTGCTGGGGGACGCCGCCCGCCTGGAAGAGCTGACCGAGGGGATGCAGGACGATCATGACCACGACGGCCACGACCACGAGGACGCCGAATACGACGAACACGTCTGGCTCTCTCTGCGGAACGCCGAGGTCCTGACCGGCGCCATCGCCGACGCCATGGGCCGGCTGGACCCCGCCCACGCGGAGGATTTTGCCGCCAATGCCGCCGCCTACACCGAACGGCTGGCCGCTCTGGACGGGGAATACCAGGCGGCGGTGGACGCTTCGCCGGTGCACACCCTGCTGTTCGGCGACCGGTTCCCCTTCCGCTATCTGGTGGAGGACTACGGCCTGGACTACTACGCGGCTTTCCCCGGCTGCTCGGCCGAGACCGAGGCCAGCTTTGAGACGGTGGCCTTCCTGGCCGGCAAGGTGAAAGAACTGGACCTGCCCGCCGTGCTGGCCATCGAGAACTCGGACCACCGGGTGGCCGAGACCATCGCCCAGAACGCCGGCAACGGCGCAAAGGTCCTGACGCTGGACTCGATGCAGGGCGTCACCAGCGAGGACGCCGCGGCCGGCACCACCTATCTCTCCATCATGGAGTCCAACCTGGAAGTATTGAAGCAAGCGCTGGCTTGAGGAGGCACGCATGGCCCTTATCACCTGTCAAGACGTGACCCTCGGGTATGAGAACACCCGGGTGGCCGAACACCTCTCCTTCACGGTGGAGGAGGGAGATTACCTGTGCATCGTGGGCGAGAACGGCTCGGGCAAGTCCACCCTGATGAAGACCCTGCTGGGCCTGCGGGCCCCGCTGGCGGGGCACATCGCCTTTGGGGACGGCCTGCGCAAAAACGAGATCGGCTACCTGCCCCAGCAGACCCCCATCCAGCGGGATTTCCCCGCCAGCGTGCAGGAAGTGGTGCTGTCGGGGTGCCTGGCCCGGTGCGGGCTGCGCCCCTTCTACTCCAAAGAGGAAAAGGCCCTGGCCGCCCGCAACATGGAGCGGCTGGGCATCACGCCCCTGGCCCGCCGGTGCTACCGGGAACTGTCGGGCGGCCAGCAGCAGCGCGTGCTGCTGGCCCGGGCCCTCTGCGCCACCCGCAAGCTGCTGCTGCTGGACGAGCCGGTGGCCGGCCTGGACCCCAAAGTCACCGCGGAACTGTACGACCTGATCGCCGAGCTGAACCACGCCGACGGCATCACCGTCATCATGATCAGCCACGACATTGCGGCGGCAGTGCGGTACGCCAGCCATATCCTGCACATCGGGGAGGGCCAGCGCCTGTTCTTCGGGACGGCGGCGGCCTACCGCACCAGCCCGGTGGGGCAGATGTTCGTCCCCTGCACCCTGGAGGACGGCGCGAAAGGAGGGGACAACGCATGACGGCCCTGGAAACACTGCGCTATTACTTTGCTTTTCCCTTTGTCCGCTACGCCCTCATCGTGGGGGTGCTGATCGCCCTGTGCGCCTCCCTGTTCGGGGTGACGCTGGTGCTCAAGCGGTTTTCCTTCATCGGGGACGGTTTGTCCCATGTGGCCTTCGGGGCCCTGGCCATCGCCGCCGTGTTCAACCTGACCGACGAGATGCTGCTGGTCCTGCCGGTGACGGTGGCCGCGGCCATCCTGCTGCTGCGGGGCGGCCAGAGCGCCCGCCTGCAGGGCGACGCCGCCATTGCGGTGCTCTCGGTGGGCACCCTGGCGGTGGGCTATCTGCTGATGCACCTGTTCTCCACCAGCACCAACCTCTCGGGCGACGTGTGCAGCACCCTGTTCGGCTCCACCTCCATCCTCACCCTGACCCAGGCGGAAGTCTGGCTGTGCGTGGTGCTGTCGGTGGCGGTCATCGCCCTGTTCCTGGTGTTTTACAACCGCATCTTCGCCGTCACCTTTGACGAGGCTTTCGCCACCGCCACCGGCCTGCCCGCCGGGCGGTACAGCCTGCTCATCGCGGTGGTCATCGCGGTCATCATCGTGCTGGCCATGAACCTGGTGGGCTCGCTGCTCATCTCGGCCCTTATCATCTTCCCGGCGCTGTCGGCCATGCGGCTGTTCAAGAGCTTCAAGGCCGTCACCATCTGCTCCGCCGCCGTCTCGGTGGCGGGGGCTGCCGCCGGCATCCTGATCTCCATCCTGGCCGGCACCCCGGTGGGCTCCACCATCGTCGCGGTGGACCTGGGGGCGTTCGCCCTCTTTGCCGTGCTGGGCGCCCTCACCGGCCGCACTGCCTGAAACCAGACGCAAAAACCGCTCCGCATGGGAGCGGTCTTTTTGTTTGTCCTGTGTTCAGAACCCGAACAGCCCTTTCTTCCGGTAGGACTCGCTCTCGGCCGAAAGCACCTTGTATCCGGTGGGGTCCAGCGCGGCGGCAAGCTCCGCCTGCCCCACCGGCTCCTCCGCAAGGATGACGCACTCCCCCTTCTTGTGGGAGGACGTCACCTTCTTCACCGGGAAAGCCCGCCGGACGGTCTCGTTGACATGGGCCTCGCACATCGAGCAGGCCATGCCGTCGATCTTTGCAGTCGTCTTGTACATAAACGCTCCTTTCCTGACTGCCGGGGCGTCACCCCAGCGCCACATCCAACATCATCATGATGGTAAAACCCAGCGCAAAGGCCAGGGGCCCCGCGTCCGAGTGCTCGCCCTCGGCCATTTCGGGGATCAGTTCCTCCACCACCACATAGAGCATGGCCCCGGCGGCGAAAGCCAGCAGCCAGGGCAGCGCCGGCACCACCAGCTCAGCCGCCAGCAGGGTGACGGCGGCCGCCAGCGGCTCCACCACCCCGGAGGCCACCCCGCCGGCAAAGGCCCGGGGCCGCGACCCGCCTTCGGCCCGCAGGGGCAGGGAGACGATGGCTCCCTCCGGGAAGTTCTGGATGGCGATGCCCAGCGAGAGGGCCAGCGCCCCCGCCGCCGAAATATCGGCCCCGCCGGTGAGCATCCCGGCGTAGACCACCCCCACCGCCATCCCTTCGGGGATGTTGTGCAGGGTGACGGCCAGCATCATCATGGTCAGGCGGGGCAGGCGTGCCGGAGGGCCTTCCGGCCGGCTGGCGTTCTGGTGCAGGTGGGGGATCAGGTGGTCCAGCAACAGCAGGAACAGCACCCCCACCCAGAACCCGCCGGCGGCGGGCACAAAGGCCCAGACCCCCAGCCCGGCGGCCTCGGCTTCTTCCAGGGCGGGGATCAGCAGGCTCCACACCGACGCCGCCACCATGACCCCGGCGGCAAAGCCGGACAGCACCCGCTGCACGCTGCGGCGCAGCTGCCGCCGCAGGAAGAACACGCACCCCGCGCCCAGCGATGTGCCCAAAAAAGGGATCAGCAATCCCCATGCGATCTGTGCAGTCATTGTCAAAACCTCGCTTTTCCGTGTGTTCTGCCTCTCCTCCTCACTCTATTCCGCAGCGGGGCCCGGCGTCCCCGGCCCGCTCTCTCTGTTCTCAGCGGCCCGCCCCGGTCAGGCCGCCCCCGGCTTTCGTTTGGCAGGGGCGGCCCGGCGTGCAGGCGCTCCGGCATGGCTTTATTATAGTTAGTTACAACATACTTGTCAAGCTGAAAACCGCCGCGCCCGGAACAAAGGGTGCGGCGGCTGTTTTTATCTTTTCTTTTTCCGGTCCCGGGCCAGCCAGAGCAGGGCCCCCAGGATACAGACTGCGAAAGCAGCCCGGTGAAGGGTCCTGCCCCAGGCAGGCCGTGCCAGCAGACAGAACAGGCTCACCAGCGCCATGGGCAAACTGATGCCGCACGCTGCTGCCGAAACGGTCCGCACCCGCCTGCCCATCGCGTCGTCCCAGCGCCGGGCGCTGAGGCCCAGCACCGCAAAGAACCCAAAAGTGAGCAGCTCCGAAACAAAATAGATCTCATCCATGACAGAAAACCTCGCTGCGTGCCGGCAGCGGCACTCGCCGGCCGGCGCTCCTTTGCTGGTTCCCATTATAGTTAGTCTATACATACCTGTCAACCCCAAAATCCGCCGCCCCTCTTTTGGGTGCGGCGGGTTTTTGCAGCCGGCGGAGCAGCCCCAGGACCGCGCAGGCCGCCATGAACAGGACAAGAGGTCGCCCTGCGGCGCACAGCAGCGGGGGTCTATCGCGGTCGCTGCTTCATGACAGGATCTCCTTGCGGATGGCGGCGATCAGCTGTTCCATCAGCCCCACCCGGTTGAAGGGGGTCATCAGGTAGAAGCCGTCGGCATAGGGCGCGGCGGCTTTGGCGGCAGCCAGGGAGATTTCCAGCCCCAGAGCCTCCCCCTGGGCGCGGCCGGCCCCCTCGTAGCGCTGGATGAGGTTGGGGTCGATGTGGATGCCGTTGACCTCGTTTTCCATAAAGAGGGCGTTGCGGTGGCTGACCACCGGCAGGATGCCCGCCAGCAGTTTGGAGCCGGGCAGGGCGGCGCGGGCGGCGGCCAGGTTCTCCACCGCCTGCCGCGAGAGGATGGGCTGGGTCAAAAAGCCGGCCATCCCGTTTGCGGCCTTTTCTTTCGCGCGGCGCAGCTCTACATCAAAGTTGCGGGCGTTCAGGTTCAGCGCCCCGAACACCGTCATACCCGGCAAAGCCTCGCCGGGGGCGGCCAGGGTGTGGATGTACTGCGCCAGCTTGCGGGAGTTGAACTGGTAGACGGTTTTCACCTCGTCCCGCTCGGCGGTGGGGATGGGGTCGCCGGTGATGGCCAGCACTTCCCGCACCCCTTCGGCGTACAGGCCCAGCAGCAGGGCTTTGGTGGCGTTCAGGTTGCGGTCCCGGCAGGTCATGTGGGGCATGGCGACCAGCCCCAGCTCCCGCCGCAGTTTGCAGGCCGTCAGGGACGAGTCCACCCGCGCCCGGGCGATGGGGCAGTCCGCGATGGTCACGGCGTCCGCGCCGGCCAGCTGCAGCCGCCGGGCCCCAGCCATGTAGCCGGACAGATCGGCGTCCCTGGGGCTGTCCAGCTCCACCGCGATGACCTTTTTCCCCTCCGCCAGCTTGCGCAGGAAGGGGTCGTCCAGCACGGGGGCGGGCGTTTCGGGCGCGGCGGGCGCGGGCGCAGGGGCCGCAGGCGCAATGGGCATGGGGGTGCGTTCCAGCAGCTGGCGCATGGCCCGGATGTGGGCCGGGGTGGTGCCGCAGCACCCGCCCAGGATGACCACGCCCTGCTGCCGGATGCGGCACATCTCCTGGGCAAAATAGTCGGGCCGGCCCTGGTAGACCACATGGTCCCGGGCCACCAGCGGGTAGCCGCCGTTGGGCATGGCGGCCGCCGGCAGCCCGCACCCCGCCAGCGCCGGCATCACCGACCGCATGGCATTGGGGGCCAGCAGGCAGTTGAGGCCCACCGCATCCACCGCGCCGCAGGCGGCCATCCGGGCGGCCAGCGCCCGCACCGAGACCCCCTCCCGGGTATAGCCGTCGGGCAGGGAAGCGAAGGACACCAGAACAAACGCTTCGGGCCGGCGGCTCTTGATGTAGGCGGCTGTCTCGGCCACGCCGGCGTCGGTGCTCAGCGTCTCGAACAGGAAGTTGACCGCCCCCAGCTCGAGGAACAGTTCTGCCGCCGCCCGGTAGCTGGCTCCGGCGGGACCGGCCTCCGTGTCGGGGGCGGGGCCCAGGTCGGCAAAGACGGCGGCGTCCTCCCCCGCCGCCTCGCAGGCCAGACGCCAGCCCTCCCGGGCCAGCTGCCGCCAGCCCTCGGCGCCCCCCGCCGCCATCCGGGGCAGGCCGAAGGTGTTGGTCTTGATCGCCTCAGCCCCGGCCTCGAGGTATTCCCGATGGACGGCCAAGACCCCTGCGGGGTCGGCGAGGTTGGCCTGTTCACATTCCAGGCCCGGCCGGCCTTTATAATAGGTGCCCATCCCGCCGTCGAACAGCAGGACCCGCTGTGCAAGAATGTCGCGCGCGTTTCGCATAGTGATGCTTCCCTTCCCTTTTTACTCTGTTCTACCAGTTTAGCGGTTTCGGGGCGAATGTCAAGCGGCTCTTGCATAAAAGGCGCATATATGCTATATTTGTCTCCACACCATGAGAGGGAGGAATGCACCATGCGCCATGCTGGCACACACGACATCGAAACGCCCCGGCTGCTTCTCCGCCGCCTTACCCCGGCGGATGCCCCGGCCATGTACCGCAACTGGGCCAACGACCCCGCCGTCACCCGCTTTCTGCGGTGGGAACCCCACAAGGACGAAACCGAGACCTTCGCCCTGCTGACGGCCTGGGAAGAGCTGTACCAAAACCCCGACTACTACCAGTGGTGCATGGTGGACAAGGCCACCGGCGAGGTGTTCGGCTCCATAAGCATCTGCAACGGCCTGGCGGGAGAGCCTGAGGCCGCCGCCACCTGGCGCCGCCTCGGCTTCGACATATCGCAGGGCGAGTGGGAACCGGGCTACTGCATCGGCCGGGCCTGGTGGGGCAAAGGCTACACCACCGAGGCGCTGAACGCCGTGGTGGACTACTGGTTCACCCGGACGGACAGCACATGGCTGGCCTGCTTCCACGCGGTGGGCAACCCCGCCAGCGGCGCGGTGATGCAGAAGGCAGGCTTTGTCTACGACCACGACGACATATACCATAAATTTGACGGCAAGCCGGTGCCCTGCCATACCTATCTTTTGACGCGGGACGCCTGGCAGGCAAGAAAGGACACACTTTGAGCGAATTATACGATATTTTGGTGGAAACGCCCCCCACCTCCACCCTGCTGCTGGCGCTGGACCAGGGGGCCTTTGACTGCGAGCGCAGCCTGAAAGAGCTGGCCGCCCTGTGCGAAGCCAACCATATGCAGGCGGTGGGCGAGGTGGTGCAAAAGCGCTCCACCCCCGAGACCGGCACCGTCCTGGGCAGCGGCAAGCTGGAGGAAGCCCGCCTCGCCGCCGAGCAGCTGGGGGCCCAGTGCGCCGTCTTTGACGGGGAGCTGACCGGCAGCCAGCTGCGGAACATCTCGTCGGCGGTGGGCATCGAGGTCATCGACCGCACCATGCTGATCTTGGAGATCTTCCGCAGCCGGGCCGTGACCAACGAGGGCAAACTGCAGACCGAGCTGGCCCTGCTGAAGTACCGTCTGCCCCGCCTGCAGGGCATGGGCGAAAGCCTGAGCCGCCAGGGCGGCGGCGGGGGCGGCGGGGCCGGCGCGCGCCGTGGCGCAGGCGAGACCAAGCTGGAACTGGACCGCCGCCACATCCACGCCCGCATCGACACCCTGGCCGCCCGGCTGGCCGAGATGGAAAAGCGCCGGGGCGAGAGCCGCCGCGCCCGGGCCAAGACCGGGATGCCGGTGGTCAGCCTGGTGGGCTACACCAACGTGGGCAAGTCCAGCCTGATGAACGCCCTCTGCGGCCCCAGCGTGGCCGAAGCGGATATGCTGTTTGCCACCCTGGACCCCACCAGCCGCAAGCTGGTGCTGCCCAGCGGGATGGCGGTGCTGCTGGTGGACACGGTCGGCTTTGTCTCCCGGCTGCCCCACAACCTGGTGGAAGCCTTCAAGAGCACCCTCGAGGAGGCCGCCTGGTCGGACGTCATCGTCCAGGTGGCGGACGCCTCCGACCCCCAGCGGGAGGAACAGCTTGCCGTCACCGCCCAGGTGCTGGACAGCCTGGACTGCGCCGATATCCCCCGTCTCACCGTCTACAACAAGTGCGACAAGCCCGGCGCGGCCGCCTTCGACCCCGGCATCCTGCTCACCAGCGCCAAGACCGGGCTGGGGCTCGGCCATCTGCTGGCCCGTCTGGACGAGCTTTTGAGCGACCGTGTGCGGACCATCAAGGTCCTTTTGCCCTACGACGCGCTGGGCCTGGCGGCCCCCCTGCGGGACCGCGGCAGCGTCCAGACCGAGGAATACCGCCCCGACGGCCTCTATCTCGAGGCCATCGCCAAGCGGGAGGAACTGCACCTGTTTGAAAAGTATCTGGTCTGACCCCGGCGCTTCCCGCCGCAGGCCCTGCAAAGCGTACAAACCCTACAAAAGCTACAATTTCTACAGTTTTGATACCCCCTCTGGAGGCTGGAATGGCTCTGGAGGGGGTGTTCATTTTGTAGGAATTGTAGGGATTGTAGCGTTCCTATCCGGTCTTATAGGCCAGCCCTCCCGGAGGGGGTGTCGTTTTTGTAGGAATTGTAGGGATTGTAGCGTTCCTCTTAGGCTCGCCTGCCGGTTGCCCTCTCCGTCATGTCGCTTCGCTCCATGCCACCTCTCCCACGGGGCGAGGCAAGTGCACGCCCGTGGGTGGCGGTCAGGCGGTGGTAAGGCGCACTTGCTCACAGCTTTGCCTTACAGCACAGTTTACCGTGTTTGACGGTGGTACACTTGGCTCCCCCCGCGGGGGAGCTGGCACAGGGTGCGCAAGCGCCCTGTGACTGAGAGGGGAGAAAGGCGCACCTGCCCATCAAAGCGAAAAGCCCCACATAACACAAAAACCCGCCTGGCAGCGGGCAGTGCCGCCGACCGCGTCCGGCGGACGAGGCAGGGAGGCGGCGCTGGGGCCGCGGTCTGCTCTTTTCAAGCGCCAGCTTATGGCGCGCAGAAAAGGCAGGGCACCGCAACCCGTTTTCCTATAAAACACAAAAACCCGCCTGGCAGCGGGTTTTTGTGTATAGAGGGGTGGGAAAGTATATAAAGCAGTAAATCTCAACTTTAACGGCGCTCCGCAGCCTTGTGCGGCGGCGCTCTGTGATTTGTATTATACCCAATTTTGATTTATTGTCAAATTGTAAATTTTTCAAATGCCTTATTATTTCACTTTACATTTGAGGCAAAACTTTATATAATTAATTTCAGAACAAGTCGCTTGCGCCTTTTAGGCTGCTTTTGTGATTTTTTACAACTGAAAACTTTATTTACAGAAAATTTTATCTATTTCACCAGAAATAGAGCATTGGAGGTAACCCTACTATGGATGATTTGGACCGAAAGATCCTTTCCCTGCTGGCCCACAACGCGCGGATGCCCGTCAAGGAGATCGCCGAGCACGTCTCGCTGACCAGCCCCGCCGTTTCCAGCCGCATCCACAAGCTGGAGGCCGACGGCATCATCGGCGGGTACACCGTCGTCCTCAAGCGGCCGGCCAACCGCCTGTATGTGGACGCCCTCATCAGCCTGTCGGTGGCCCCCTCCGAGCGGGAGGGCCTTTTGAACCTTTTGCAGAACAGCAAAGAGGTGCTGCAGTGCTACCACGTCACCGGTGAGTACACCTTCCTGATCAAGGTCAGCTGCGGCAGCATGATGCAGCTGGAACAGCTGATCTTGCAGTTCCAGAAGCTGGGCAGCACCTGCACCCAGATCATCCTGTCCACCCCGGTGGATCACGGGCCGCTGGACGCGCTGCAGCTGTAACGCCGCGCCCTGCGCCGGGCGTCCCCTACAAAAGCTACAATTCCTACAGTTTCTACACCCCCTCCCACACCCGGGACGGGGGTATCGTTTTGTAAAACTGTAGAAACTGTATAAACTGTAGGATTTGTAGCGCTCCTATTGCGCAGAGGGCTTTGCCCCCTACAAACACTACAATTCCTACAATTTGCACACCCCCTCCCACACCCGGGACGGGGGTACCGTTTTGTAAAACTGTAGAAACTGTAGGATTTGTAGCGCTCCTATTGCCCGGGAAAATTTCCTCCGCTTTTGGGGCGAGGGTCGCAATTTCAGCCGCGTGTCATTCGTATAGCATATGACGGCGCCCGACAGGACGCATAAACAGGGCCGCTGCGGCCCATCCTGTGAGCATACGCCGCACAAAACAATTTTCAGGATATACGAAAGGAACCGCCCTTCTATGAAGATGAAAAAGCTTTTGACCGCCGCTGCCGCCGCCTCGCTGGCCCTGTTCGCCCTGGTGGGCTGCGGGGACAAAGACGCCGCTTCGTCCGGCTCCGCCGGGGCCAAGGACTACGCCCAGATCATCCACGACGCCCGCACCGACGAGTACAACGAGGCCATGATGATCCTCTCCTCCGACGGGGAGGGCGCGCTCACCGCCATCGACGGCCCCGCCGCCGACATGACCGAGGACGACATCAAGGCCCAGGCCGACAACTTCATCCTGCCCATGCTGGGGCTGGAGGCGGGCGACTATGAGGAGTTTGCCGCCTCGGTATCCACCATGAACGTCCGCAGCTACGGCATCGCCATCGTCAAGCCCGCCGAGGGCAAGGCCGCCGACGTCCAGGCCGCCCTGGAGAACTACGTCACCAGCCAGCAGCTTTCGATGCAGAACTACCTGGCCGACCAGTACGAGATCGCCAAGGCAGCCACCGTCACCACCGTCCCCTCGGGCGAGGTGGTGCTGGTCTGCTGCGAGGATTCCGACACCGTCCTCGCCGCCATCGAAGATGCTCTGGCAGCCTAAACGTCCCTTTGCAGCCCGCAGAACGAGCTTATTGTAAAAAGTCCCGCCCGGACGACATGTGCGTACGGGCGGGACACATACAGGGAAATGGAGCGCTGAGAGTGTGCGAGGCCCCTCGGGCCGAGTGCGCGGTTCAGCGCTTCATTTTGTCTAAAAGGGGGATACCAGGGGGGAAGAATTTCTGACCTGCGTATGCAGGCAGAAATTGGTCCACCCTGGAGCGTGGCGCAAGCCACACTTGGCGGGCTGTTTTTTTGCGGCAAAATATGGTATACTACTGCCAGTGTCACCAACAACCGAAGGCAGGAGCGGCTATGAAAGCAACCATCATCATCCCCAATATCAACGGCAAGGGCTGGCTGAAAGACTCCATCGAGTCGGTCTACGCCCAGACCGAACAGGACTTCCACCTCATCGTGGTGGATAACGGTTCCACCGACGAGAGCCTCGAGCAGGCCCGCAGCTACTGCGGCAGGCCCAACTTCACCCTGATCGAAAACGGTAAGAACACCGGCTTTTCCCACGCGGTGAATCAGGGCATCGCCCTGGCCGGCAGCGAGTATGTGGTCCTGTTCAACAACGACGCTTTCGCCGAGCCCGACTGGCTGGAACAGCTGATCCGCACCGCCGACCGCGACGAGCGCATCTTTGCCGTCCAGAGCCTGATGATCCGCCACTTTGAGCGGGAGCTGGCCGACGATGCCGGGGACTATGTCACCTGGATGGGCTTTGCCTGCAAGACCGGCGACGGCCGCCTTGCCAGCCGCTACGCAAAGCAAAAGCGCATCTTCTCGGCCTGCGGGGGGGCGGCCCTCTACCGCAAGCGCATTTTGGACGAGATCGGGGTCTTTGACGAGAACTTCTTTGCCTATTTCGAGGACGTGGACCTGAGCTGGCGGGCCAACAACGCCGGCTACAAGTGCGTGCTCTGCCCGGCCGCCCGCTGCTACCACATCTGCGGGGCCAGCACCGGCGCGGTACGGTACAACGCCTTCAAGAGCCGCCAGAGCGGCCGCAACAGCATCCTTCTGCCCCTGAAAAACGAGCCCGCCCTCATGCTGCTGGTCAACGCCCTGCCCCTGCTGGCGGGGTATCTGCTCAAGTGCTACAAGTTCCACAAACAGGGCTTCGGCGAGGCGTGGGACGCCGGGATGCGGGAGGCCTTCGCCATTTTGCGGGAGGGCAAGCTGGGCAAGCGGCCTTTCCGCCTGCGGGACCTGCCCCACTACCTGCGGATGGAAGTGTGGATGATCTGGAACATGGTCCCCTACCTGTGGTACCGCCTCGTCATCGTGCCCCTGAAACTGAAATGAACCGCAAAACGCCCCGCCGCAGTTTACCGCTGCGGCGGGGGTTTGCACTTTAAGGCTATTCAACAAAAATGCAGTAAATGGTCACATAGGTATAAGGGCCGGTGGCCAAAACCTGTCCGTTGGAAATGACGGTGATCTTATCTCCGCGCTCCAAACTGGACAATTCAATACGGTGAAAAGATTTATTTCGCAGATAATCTTTTGTCATCGGTATGTAATAACTAGGAGGTTCATCCAAATTGCTTCCTGCATAAATAGCTGAACCACCAGGACCGGTTGTTATATCCAAAATATAAAGGTGTTCGACCGAAGGATGAAGAACGAACCGATACAAAAGCACCGCCAAAACAGCTAAAAGCAGGAAGATAACAACTTTTTTTGCAGGGAAAGAATGAACTTTTTTCATACCTTATTCCCCCTTTTATGAATCGCCGATCCCTTCTGCATTTAATTGTATAGGAAGATAGAAAAAAGTAAATGACCGCAATCAATAAAAAGAGAGAAAAAAACTGTCCGGGTCAAAAAAGATATACCAATCAAAACGCCCCGCCGTTCCATTGCGGCGGGGTTTTTCAGCTTGAGCAGGCAGACCCGGAAAAGGACAGCTTGCAGTATGTTTCTTTGTGTGCTATCCTTTTATCGATTTCAGCAGAACAGCTAAGGGTGTATCTGAGAAGGAGGTGTCATTTCTTGAAACGAGCAATGTTTGGAGGATTTCTTTCGATCGTTGGAAGCATCTGGGCGCTGGCTGCCGTTATAGCGGCAAACGGTTATTTTGTGGAGGGGTGGTCCGATCCGCCCGGGAAACTTTTGACCCAGATGTCGGAATCTGGTCTTTTGGTATGGTTTGTTGTTTCCGTTGGAACCGTCCTGCTGGGGCTCGTTCTCATGGCAGCAGAGTACGTTCGGAAAGACGATTGACCTTCCATCGGCAGCACCCCTTGCCCCGGCAGAACAACAGCTCCCCCGGCAGACAGATCCGGAGGAGCTGTTTTGTGTCACGCTGTGCTCAGACGGTGGCCGTGTCGTCCGCGATCAGCAGCACGCTGCCGTCGGCGGAACAGTCGGCGGTGTAGTGGGCGCCGGGTCGGGCCGTGCCCGAGGCGATGCGGTCGGCCAGGGCCTGCTCCACCGCACGGTCCACCTGGCGGCGCAGTTCCCGCGCGCCGTAGGGGCTGGCGGCTTTGGCCGCGAGGGCCCGGCAGACCTTGGGGGTGTGGGTCAGGGTGTAGCCGCTGCGGGCGGCACGCTGCTCCAGCTGGCCCAAAAGCCGGTCGGCAATGGCCGAAAGGCTCTCGGGGCCCAGCGGGCGGAACACGATCATGTCGTCCAGACGGCCCAGCAGCTCGGGGCGGAAAAAGCTCTTGGCCTCGGCGATGGCCTGCTGGGCCTGCTTTTCAAACACGGCCTCCTGCCCGGCGGCAAAGCCCAGAGGCGCGGCCTGCCCGGCCAGAAAGCGCGCCCCGAGGTTGGCCGTCAGCAGGACGATGGTGTTGGTGAAATCCGCCTTGCGGCCGGCGGCGTCGGTGAGACAGCCGTCCTCCAAAAGCTGCAAAAGGATGTTCTGGATGTCGGGGTGGGCCTTTTCGATCTCGTCGAACAGCACCACGCTGTAGGGCCTGCGGCGGACCGCCTCGGTCAGCTGGCCGCCCTCGTCGTGGCCCAGATAGCCCGGCGGCGCGCCCAGCAGGCGGGCCACCGTGTGGGCCTCCTGGTATTCGGACATATCAAATTTGAGCAGCGCCTTGTCGCTGCCAAACCAGCTGCGGGCCAGCGCCTTCGACAGGGCGGTCTTGCCCACGCCGGTGGGCCCCAAGAACAGCAGCGCCCCGATGGGCCGGCCCGGCTCGCCCAGGCCGGTGCGGCTGCGTCGGATGGCGGCGGCTACGGCGGCCACCGCCTTTTCCTGCCCCACCACCTCCTGCGCGAGACGGCATTCCAGCAGGGCCAGACGCTCCCGCTCGGCCTCCCCCACCCGCTCGGCGGGGATGCCGCTGGCCCGGGCCACCACCCGCGCCATGTCCTCCCTTGTCAGGGCGGGGGCGCTGCGGCCCTCCTTTTCGGCCCGGATGCGGGCGGCGGCGCAGGCTTCGTCCATCAGGTCGATGGCCTTGTCGGGCAGACAGCGCCCCGGCAAATACCGCACCGACAGTTCCACCGCGTCGTCCAGCGCCTCGGGCGGGATCAGCACCCCGTGATAGCGCTCGTAGCGGGGGGCCAGCCCTTCCAGGATGCCCCGGGCCTGCTCGGGGGTGGGCTCCTCGATCTGCACCCGGCCGAACCGCCGCTCGAGGGCGGGGTCCTTCTGGATGTGGGTGCGGAACTCCTGGTTGGTGGTCGCGCCGATCATCTGCAGCTCGCCCCGGGCCAGCACCGGCTTTAAGATGTTGGCCGCGTCGATGGCTCCTTCGGCCGCGCCGGCCCCCACGATGGTGTGGAACTCGTCCACGAACAGGATGACCCCGCCGTCCCGCACCAGTTCTTCCAGCAGGCTTTTGAGGCGCTCCTCAAAGTCGCCGCGGTACTTGGTGCCGGCCACCAGGCTGGCCATGTCCAGCGCCAGCAGCCGCCGGCCCTTGAGGGCCCGGGGCACCTGCCCCGCCGCGATGCGCTGGGCCAGCCCCTCGGCCAGGGCGGTCTTGCCCACGCCGGGCTCCCCCACCAGGCAGGGGTTATTCTTCTGCCGCCGGCAGAGGATCTCGATCATCCGGTCCAGCTCCCTGTCCCGGCAAAAGACGGGGTCCAGTTCCCCGTCGGCGGCGCGGCGGGTCAGGTCCCGGCAGTATTTGTCGCTGGCGCGGCTGCCCCTGGGCGCGCCGGACGCCGCCCGGGGCTGGACCGGCAGGGTCAGCTGTCCCGACATCTGGCGGCACTCCCGCACGGCCTCGCTCAGCTGCAGCCCCATCGAGGCCAGCATCACCCCCGCCGTGCACCCGCCGTCCTCCATCATGGCGCACAGCAGATGTTCCGGCTCGGCCCGGGGCTGCCGGGCGTTCTGGGCGTCGATCAGGGCGTAGTCGATGGCCCGGCGCAGCTCGGGGGCTAGGTCCTGCCGGCGCAGCCGCCGGGGCATGCCCTGCCGGCCCTCGGCCAGCTGGCGGCGCACCTCCTGTTCCCGGATGTTCTTCCCGGCCAGAAAGCGGCCCGCGGGCCCGTGGTCCTGCTGCAAAATGGCCAGCAGCAGGTGGCCGGTGTCGGCGCGGTCGCAGCCGTAGTTGCCGGCCAGCTCCACCGCGCCCTCCAGCACCCGGCCCGCCTCCCGCGAAAAGCCCTTGCCCCATCCTGCGCTGAAACGATCCAAAATTCCCATTGCCTGCTCCATTCCCGGCGTATGCCGATGCTTTCAACACCTACAGTATAGTCCCCCGGCACGGGAAAAAATCAGTTCTTTCTGTCAAAGCGCACAAACAAACCGGCGGCCCTTCTGTTCAGGAAAATGTTACAATTTCCGTCTTGAACCCCTCCGCCCGCTGTGCTAGAGTGAAATAGTCATATAATCTGTCACAAACATCATCCAGAGAGGTTCCTCCATGCGTCTTGTCCATCTTGCTGTCCTGTTCTTTGTCCATTATGCCCTGTCATCGTTGGTGTTTGTGGGGCTGTTCCTGGCTGCGTCTTGGTTCAAAGGCCGGCAGCTCCGCTTTCGCGCCGAGGCTTGGGATGACTTTTTCCTCACCTTCCCGGCGGAAAAAGCGGAACAGTTTTTCCTCTGGCTCTATCTCGCAGCAGATATCTTGACCGGCTGTGTGGACTATATGTTGCTGCGGGCAGGTGGCTTCGTCTGGGCCCTGCCGCTGGCCCTCTCTTTCTTCCTAGTCTGGACGGCCTTCTTTGCCTGGAAGTGGCAGCGCAAGGGAGGCAAACTCATGGACCGCTACCAGACCATGCTCGACGACATCCGCCGGCACCGCGAAGAACAGCACAAACCTTGACCTTCCCCCGCACAGACTGTTAAAAAGTCCCGTCCAGCCGACCTGCGCGGATGGACGGGACACATAAACCGGCGGCCCCCATCCTTTCGGGACAGGAGCCGCCGGCCGTTTTTTCTGTTTACTGGTTTTCCATCGCGGCCAGGGCCTTTTTCAGGTTCTGGGCGATCTGGTCGGGGCAGCTGGTGGGCTTGGGGCCGCAGGTGACGCCCTCCATCCGGGCGATGGCGTCCTCCGCCTTCATGCCCTTGAGCAGGCTGGCGATGCCTTTCAGGTTGCCGTTGCAGCCGCCCATCACCTCGATGGACTCAATGGTGTGGTCGGGCGCGAGCTCGATCTTGGTCATGCGGGAGCAGGTGCCCTGGTTGGGATATGCAAAAGTCATGGGATACGTCCTTTCTTTTCTGTTGAATATGTTGCGCGGCCCGCAGGCGCGCCTGTCGGTTGCCCTCTCCGGCCCTGCGGGCACGGTTGCGGTACCCTGTTCAGCTTCGCAGTCCCGTAAACGCGGCCCTCTCCGGCCCTGCGGGCCACCTCCCCCGTAAACGTGGGAGGCCGAAACCTACAGGTTACGTTAGCCTCTCCCGCGTGCGGGAGAGGTGGCATGGAGCGAAGCGACATGACGGAGAGGGCCAATATTACTTCTGATACTGCTTTGCCAGCGCGTTGATCCGCTCGATCTGGTCGTCCGCGGTGGTGCAGGTGCCCACCGGGTGGGGGTGGGCGGTGTTCGAGCCGTGGAAGTCGGTGCCGCCGGTCACGATCAGACCGTACTGCTCGCACAGGGCGCGGCATTCGGCCTTGTCGGCCTCGCTGTTGCGGGGGTGGTCGATCTCGATGCCGTCCAGCTTGCCCTCCGCCACGAGCTGCCGCACCAGCGGCATACTCTTGTAGACGGTGGGGTGGGCAAACACCAGCACGGCCTTGGCCGCCCGGGCGGTGGCGATGACCTCCTCCACCGGCGGGTACTCGGGGCTGTGCAGGACGATGCCCCGCGGTTCCCAGCCGAACAGGTAGTGGTACACCTCGCCGTAGATGCTGTCGGCCAGGCCCAGCTCATGCAGCGCCTGCATGATGCCGCTTTTGAACAGCACGCCGCTGTCTTTGGCGTACTCCAGCGCCTGCTCGGTGCGGAACTGCGGGTACAGCGCTTCCAGCTCCCGCGCGCTCTGCAGGCAGCACTCGTTGCGGCGGCGGCGCATGGTGTCGCAGTGGGCCCGCAGCTCGGGGCAGTCCTGCGGCCAGTAGCACAGCAGGTGGACCCGGTGTTTGCGCTCGTAATCGTAGCCGGTCAGCTCGGTGGCAGGGATCAGGCGCACCCCGTCCTGGACCGGGTGCCGGTAACAGTATTCGGCGCTCAGCAGGGTGTCATGGTCCGAGATGGCCATGGTGTCCAGCCCGGCCCGGGCCGCCATCACCGCCAGGCGGTGGATGGGCACCGACCCATCCGAACAGGTGGAATGATTGTGCAGGTCGCCAGCCATGGCGAAGCCTCCGCCTCCTTTGCGTTTTCAAGAATCCGTCCGGCCCGAAAGCCGAATGCCCCCGGACCGGACGCTTGCGTTTAGTGCTTGTAGAAGTTGATGAGGCAGCCGTCCGCCAAAATCTGCCGCTCGTCGCTGGTCAGCGGCGCGATGGACAGGGTGAAGGCGGCGGGCTGGTCGCCCAGCACATAGGCCGCGATCTCGGACAGGTCGCCGGCCAGGGCCTTGCGGGCGTTCGGGATCAGGATATAGTCCCCCAGGCCGAAGGGGGTGGGCCCGGCGATCTGGAAGGGCAGCATACCCCAGTTGATGAGGTTGGAGCGGTAGCGCTTGGTCGCGTACTCCACTGCGATGTTGGCCCCCGCGCCCAGCACGCGCTGGCAGCTGGCAGCCTGTTCGCGGGCCGAGCCGTCGCCCGGCTTGACCGCAAAGATGGTGGACGCGATCTGGACGTCGTCCCAGGTCAGCGCCTCGCAGCCGGGCACCGCGCGGATCCTGGCCAGCAGGGCCTCGTCCCCCTTGCCGGCGCGGCGGGCGGCCTCCTCGGCCTGGACCTCTTTCGCGCGGCCCACATAGGCGGGGTCCTTGCGGCTGAGGGTGAACTCGGCCAGGCCCAGGGGGTTGGAGCGGTAGGAACTGGTCTCGCCCGAGGGGATCAGCTCGTCGGTGGTGGTGACGGGGTCGGTGATGTAGGACGCCACCTTTAGCAGCAGGTTATCCCCCAGCGGGGCGATCTCGGGCCAGTCCTTGATGTTGGGGCCCAGCTTGAGCAGGGCGTCGTAATCCCCGCGGCCAAAGCCCTGGTAAACGCGGGCCTGGTAGCTCGCGTCGTCGAACTCGTAGTCGGGGACGGTGGGGTCGTAGTCGATGGCGGTGGCCGGAGTCAGGATGCCGCCGTTGGCCGTGGTGGCCGCGATGCTGCGGGCATCCATCAGGGCGACGCCCGCCAGCTGGCCCGCGCCCGGCTTGGAGCCCTCGCGGCTGGGGAAGTTGCGGGTGGTGTGCCGGATGGACAGCGCCCCGTTGAACGGCACGTCGCCCGCGCCGAAGCACGGCCCGCAGAAGGCGGTGCGGATGGTGGCGCCCGAAGCCATCAGGCTGGACAGGGCCCCGGCCTTGTCCAGAGCCATCATGACCGGCTGGCTGGCGGGGTAGACGCTGAGGGAATACTCGTCGCAGCCGCCGGTGTGGCCCTTGAGGATGGACGCCGCCTCGATGATGCTGTCGTACAGGCCGCCGGCGCAGCCCGCGATGACGCCCTGGTCCACCCGCAGCTTGCCGTTCTCGATCTTGGAGCACAGGTCCAGCTTGACGTCGGTGCGGCCCACCAGCTTCTGGACGTCCTGCTCGCAGGCGTGGAGGATGTCCTCCAGGTTGGCGTTCAGCTCCTCGATGGTGTAGGCGTTGGAGGGGTGCATGGGCAGGGCGATCATGGGCCGGATGGACGACAGGTCCACCTTGACCACGCCGTCGTAGTAGGCCAGGTCGGCCGGGGCCAGGGGCTTGTAGTCCCCCGCGCGGCCGTGGACGGCCAGATACCGCCGGGTGGTCTCGTCCGTCTCCCAGATGGAGGACAGGCAGGTGGTCTCGGTGGTCATGGCGTCGATGGCGTTGCGGGTGTCCTGCCGCAGGCTGGCCACGCCGGGGCCGATGAACTCCATCACCTTGTTCTTGACATAGCCACTCTTGAACAGCGCGCCCACCAGGGCGATGGCCACGTCGTGGGGGCCGCAGCCCACCGGCAGCGCGCCGGTCAGATAGACCGCCACCACGCCGGGGCGGGCCACGTCGTAGGTGCGGCCCAGCAGCTGCTTTGCCAGCTCGCCGCCGCCCTCGCCGATGGCCATGGTGCCCAGCGCGCCGTAGCGGGTGTGAGAGTCGGAGCCCAGGATCATCTTGCCGCAGCCCGCGAACTTCTCCCGCATATACTGGTGGATGACGGCCAGGTGAGGCGGCACGAAGATGCCGCCGTACTTTTTGGCCGCCGACAGGCCGAACCGGTGGTCGTCCTCGTTGATGGTGCCGCCCACCGCGCACAGGCTGTTGTGGCAGTTGGTCAAAACGTAAGGCAGGGGGAACTTTTCCAGCCCCGAAGCCCGCGCCGTCTGGATGATGCCTACGAAGGTGATATCGTGGCTGGCCATCGCGTCAAACTTGATCTTGAGGTTGTCCTCGTCGCCGCTGGTGTTGTGGTCCTGCAGGATGCCCCATGCGATGGTGCCCTTTTTGGCCCCGGCCACAGCCGCAGCGTCAAAACCCAGGGCTGCCAGCGCCTCCGGCGCATGGCCGTCCGCCGGGACCCACTGTCCGCGCGCCAGATACGCGCCGGTGCTCGTGCACTCGATCATTTCATTCGCCTCTCTCTCAAAATTTTTACTTTCCACACAAGACCCCGCCCGCATCCGCTGCGTGCCGGCCCCTGATTTTTATAGTATACCACGGTTTTACGAACAGGAAAAGAGGGCGCGGGCAAGGTTTTTGGGTTCCGCCTTCTCTGTCCCCAAAAACTTTTGCCAAACCGGTTGACAAACCCCGCCCGGTCTGCTAGAATAATAAAGCACCTTATGCAGGGTTAGCTCATCCGGTAGAGCGACTGCTTCCCAAGCAGTAGGCGGCGGGTTCGAGTCCCGTATCCTGCTCCATTTCAACAGCCCGTGTGAGCATCCGCTCACATGGGTTTTTCTTTTTTGTCTGCCACGAAAGGAGGCGCCGTCCATGCTGGATCTGCCGCGGCTGCTGTTTTTCCAGAATAAAAATTCCTATTCGGCCAGCCAGGCCGAGATGCGTTACCGCGCCGTGCCCGGCAAGCGCAAAACCGGGGAGGGCGGCGAGGAAGCCGTCCTGACGGTGGACATCTGGCCGGGCCCCTGGACCATCGACTACACCGACCCCGCCCTGCGCGCCCAGCAGGTCTTTCCCCTCACCGAGGAGGGCCGTGCCGCGGCCGCAGCCTGGATCAGCGGCACTTACCACAGCGACCCCGAGCGCTGGCAGTCCGCACCGTCCATCCTGGACTGCGAGCCCTGGACCGCCCCGCCCGCAGAACAGGGAGAGGAGGGCGAAGGATGATCTACCGCCTGAAACCCCAGCAGGGCGACACCGTCGCGGTACCGCAGCTGGTCTTTGCACGGCTGGGCGCGGCCGAGGAGGCCAGCGTCCGGGTGGCTTTGTATGTGCTGGCCACCGGCGTCACCGACCCCGACAAGCTCTGCGCCGACTTGAAGCTGCGCAGCCGCATCACCGCCGAGAGCGCCCTGGCCTACTGGGCCGGGGCCGGCCTGCTGGAACGCTACGACGAGAACGCGGCCCCCGGCGGCGGCGAGCCCGCCCCCACCCCCATGCGCTGGACCGAGATCGCCGCGGCCTCCCGCACCGACCCCATGATCGCCAGCCTGATCGACTGCGCCCAGACCACCTTCGCGCGGGCTTTGACCCACAGCGAGATGGAAAAGCTGGTGGCGCTCTACCTGCAGGAGGGCTTCGAGCCCGAGACGGTCATGCTCTGCCTGGCCTACCTGGCCGGCAAGGGCAAGCGGACCATGGGCGCTTTGAGCCACGAGCTGAAAGTCTGGCGGGCCGAAGGCGTCGAGACCGGCGAGGAGGCGGACGCCCACCTCAAACTGCTGGCCCTGCGGGAAAAGCGGGAGGCCTATGTGGCCAGCCTGCTGGAGACCGAGCCCGCCGCCCTGACCCTGGGCGGCAAAAAGGCCATCGCCCGCTGGTACGAGGTCTACGGCTACGACGACGCCATGGTCCAGGAAGCCGCCGTCCAGGCTGGCCCCAAGCGGGACCTGTGGTACTGGAACAGCATCCTCAAGACCTGGAACGCCAAGGGCCTGCGCACCGTGCGGGATGTGCGCGGCCCCGCCCCGGTGGCCGGGGCCAGCCGGAACATCCGGGTGGACCGCGAGACCCCCAGCGGCAACGATTTCCTGCAGGGGGCGCTGGACCGTCCCCGCCGGCACAAGAGGAAAGAGTAACCCAACTCCCCGCCCTTTCCCCGCCGGGGACCTTTACGAAACGAAAGGACAGAGACCATGCGCACACGAAACGAGCTGTATCAGGCGGCCATGCGGACGGTGTCGGCCCGGCGGCAGATGGCCCGGGCCGCCGCCCAGGATGCCCGCGCCGAAGCCGAAGCCGCCGTGCCGGGCCTGCGGGCCGCTGAGGACGCCGTCCGCACCTGCGGGGTGCGCTGCGCCCTGGCCGGGGCCCGCGGCGCAGACCGGGCGGCAGCCACCGCCGCCCTGGCCGAGGCCCGCCAGAAGCGGGACGCCCTGCTGACCGCCAGCGGGCGGTCTCCCCTGGCACTGGAACCCAAATTCACCTGCCCTCTCTGCCAGGACACCGGCGTTGCGGAGGGCAAGACCTGCCAGTGCGTCCGCCGGGAGATGCAGCGGCTCCGCCGGGAAGAGATCGAGGCCATGTCCAGCCTGTCTGTGACCAGCTTCGACACCATGAAGCTGGACTACTACCCCAACACCCGCGACCCCCAGACCGGCCGCACCGTCCGCCAGTACATGGCCGAGCTGCTGGCCGACCTGCAGGACTACGCCGCCGCGTTCGACCTCGACAGCGAAAACCTGATGCTCACCGGCAACGCCGGCCTGGGCAAGACCCACGCCGCCCTGGCGGTGGCGGGCTCCGCCCTCGACAAGGGCTTTGACGTCATCTACATTTCCAGCCCCGACTTTTTCAGCCGGGTGGAAACGCTGCATTTCGGCTCCGATCCCGCCGGCGAAAAGGACGCCCTGCTGGAGACCGTCTCCGGGGCCGACTTGCTGATTTTGGACGACCTGGGCACCGAGTTCAATTCCAGCTTCGTCATCAGCACCCTGTACAGCCTGCTGAATGACCGTCTGGGCCGCCGCCGGCCCACCATCCTCACCACCAACATCACCGACGGCACCCTGCTGGAAAAGCTCTACACCGAAAAGGTGGCCAGCCGCATCTCCGCCTTCGTCCCCTACCGCTTTCTGGGCGAGGACATCCGCCTGAAAAAAGCGATGGAGGAGTGAGCCTTACCGCAGGGACAGGCCCAGATACTCTTCTGCTTCCCGGCGGATGATCTCTGTGTCATCCTGCCTGCCGATCGCTTTGCTAATATAGTACGCCTGGGTATAGGCTTCAGCGCTTTCTGCTTCTTCTCCTAGAAAGTAGCAGCACTCCGCATAAATTTCGAGACAGCCGCCCAGTACATCATAACTTCCCCACCGGGTGCAGGCTTGTTTGCCTTCCAAGGCGAAATGAGCCCCTTCCCGGTAGTGTCCAGCCAAATCCAGGGCGCGGGCGTAATCAAAATAAATCATAGGAACCAGACCACCGCCCGACGTGACGGCTTCGTCCAGGTGTTTGTCTATGTATTCCAGCAACTGGCTGAAAATGCCAGTTGCTTTTTCATGTTCGCCAGAATCCGAATATAGGTTGGCAATCTGCGCAATGATCTTGATTTCATCCACGGTATACAGGCACTTTTGAAGGTGATCCAGATCAAAGCGCGGGCAAGTGATCCGGATTGCCTCCTCCAGCAGAGCCATTTGTTCTTCCAAGCTGTAACTTCCATCAATGTCTTCCAACACGGCTTTTGCACGAAGAATAAACTGTCTGGTCAGATGGTCGCCGGGAGACGTCAGCTTTTGCAGCTCAGCCACTTTTGCAAAGCCGAGCGCTGCATTCCGGGTCACATTGCAGGCAATGATCTTCCGTTTGAGTCCATCAATGGCCAGTTCTTCCGGAGAACTAAGGATATAGTAGCGGCTGTCCGGCATCCCCAGCCGCTGCATCAAAGCATCCAGGATTGCCCGTCCTGGCGTCTGTTTGTTGTTTTCAATGCGGGACAAACTGACCGGGTCGCAGATACCGTCGCAGACCTGTTCCTGCGTCAGCCCCAGATTTTTCCGCCGCTCCCGAATAAAAGAACCGATTCGTATGTTTTCCACTTGCTTTTCTCCCCTTCCTCATCTTGCGCCAGATGTTATGGCATCGGACAGTGTTTTATGATATATTGGAACCGCTGCCAATCACAGTATAAAACGCCGACACAGATAAAACAAGGATACTGCCGGCGCAAGGAGGAGTTTGCCCTATGATCAAAACACGATGGGCCGTCAAAGCGTGCAGTCTGGCCCTCTGTCTGTGCCTGGCCGGCTGCACTGCCGCGCCCGACATCCCCCAACCCACCCTGGACGAGCTGCTGGCCGAGGTGAACGCCGAACACCAGAGCATCCAGCGGGGCGAACTGGACCCAACGCCCTATCTGCGCACCAGTCTGTCACAGGAGGACTGGTCGAAGGCTGCCGAATACACGACTGAAACGTACAGTGACTACGACCCTGACAAGTCTCTGACCCATGATGAAGCTGTGGAGGATGTCAACTACCTGTTTGAGGCCTGCTACTATGCCTATGGGCTCTACGATTACTTTGGCGGGCACTCGGCGTTTGATGCCGCGCAGGAGGCTATTTTACAGGTTCTGGAAGATCAGGACACCGTGACTTGCCAGCAGCTGGAACAGATCATAGCCAGTCACCTAGGCTTTATCAAGGATGGGCATTTCAGCATCAACCAGAACCATCCGGCGCCATTTCAAATCCCGTTTTTCTTCCGGCAGACAGCCTTTCTCAAAACAGAGGACGGTTATCAGACCGTAAACGGCAAAGTGGTAGAATCAGTCGAAAACCACGAGGATTTGGACGAACTGTTCAAGCGCTCCATCTCCAAGCAGGGGCAACTGGTCTATTATCCGGTGCTGCTGAAAGAGGCGCTGTTTGATGGGCAGTCAGAATTTGAAAAGCACACCTGTGATGAAGAATTGACCGTTCATTATACCGACGGCACCACTGAAACGCTGACAGCTGAACCCTGGAAACAGTATTTTGAACATCTGCCCAAGAACAAAAATACAGAACTGCGGCAGACAAAGGGAATCCCTGTCTTCCAGTTCAACAATTTTAACACAGAATATAGAGACGAGATCCTGGATGGTGCAGAGCAGCTTAAGGATGCACCCGTTTCCATACTGGATTTGCGTTCCAATACGGGCGGGAACAGCACCATTGGCAACCAGTGGCTGCGTGCCTACGGAAATACCGAGCGGAGCTTTCCCTCCAACAATGAATCTTTCAGTACGTTGAATGGTAAGTGTACGGGACTATCTCTGCCGGACAAATGGATTCCTCATGATAACCTGTTGATTCTTCTGTCTGGAAAAGCATCTGCATCATCAGCTGAGGATCTGATTGAGAATGCCTGCAACCTTGAAAATGTTCTGATTGTTGGAGAGAATACGTTAGGCTGCATGCTGGCCAATGCGGGATACATTGAACTGCCCAACAGCAAATGCAGTGTGACCATGTCAGCATCCAGCGTTTTTCTTCGCCCGGACAGTGACCCGTTTGAAGAGTTCCGGGGTTTTGAACCGGACATCTGGGTGCCCGCCGACGAGGCGGAGGAATTGGCAGCCAAACTGATCGAGCGGCTCCTATAAAAGCAAAAGGCCCGGGCGACAAAACCCGGGCCTCTTTTTGTTTGGTTTTGTGCGCGGTCAGGCGTCCTGCAGCTCGCCGCGGCTGGCGGCTTTCAGGTAGGCAAAGATGAAGCCGTCCAGATCGCCGTCCATGACGGCGTTGACGTTGCTGGTCTCGTAGCCGGTGCGGTGGTCCTTGACCATGGTGTAGGGCATAAAGACATAGCTGCGGATCTGGTGGCCCCAGGCGATCTCGTTTTGAACGCCCTTGATGTCCTCGATCTTGTCCATGTGCTGCTGCTGGGCGATCTGGTAGAGCTTGGCTTTCAGCATCTGCATGGCGTAGTCGCGGTTCTGGAACTGGCTGCGCTGGGTCTGGCAGCTGACCACGATGCCGGTGGGCTTGTGGATCAGGCGGACCGCGCTGGAAGTCTTGTTGATGTGCTGGCCGCCCGCGCCGGAGGAGCGGTAGACCTGCATCTCGATATCCTCGGGGCGGATGTTCACCTCGATGGTGTTGTCCAGTTCAGGCATGACTTCCAGCGAAGCAAAGCTGGTCTGCCGCCGGGCGTTGGAGTCGAACGGGCTGACCCGCACCAGGCGGTGGACGCCGTTCTCGCTCTTGAGCAGGCCGTAGGCGTTGGCGCCCTTGACCATGATGGACGCGCTCTTGATGCCGGCCTCGTCGCCGTCCTGGTAGTCCAGCACTTCCACGTTCATGCCGTGGTTGGCGGCCCAGCGGGTGTACATCCGGTACAGCATTTCGGCCCAGTCCTGGGCCTCGGTGCCGCCGGTGCCGGCGTGGAAGGTCAGGATGGCGTTGGAGTGGTCGTACTCGCCGTTCAGCATGGTCATCAGCTGCAGCTCGTCCACGGCCTTGCCCACGGCCTCCACGGCCTGCTCCCCTTCGGGGATCAGAGAGGGGTCGTTCTCCTCCTCCAGCATCACCAGCATGGTCTGGGCGTCCTCGTAAAGGCCCTGCAGCTTTTCAAAGCGGCCCAGCTTGCCCTTCAAATCGCCCACTTCGTCAAACACTTTTTTGCTGGCCTCGGCGTCGTCGTAAAAGCCGGGCCGGGTCATGGTGTGCTCCAGCTCCTGCACACGCTTTTTGCTGGCGTCGATGGCCAGCGCCTCCTCCAGATCCTGGACCGACTTGCCGTATTCGGCCAGCTGGACCTTCAGTTCGTCAATCGTGATCATAGCTACCTCTCACATCCGTGTCGTGCATTTTATGCGTATCTTATATAGTATACCTGATGGCGCGGACAAAATCAATCCTCGCCTTTCTCGTGGTGCAAAGTGCCGGTGCCGCCTTCCACCACGCCGTCGTGGCGCACCACCGCGCCAATGGTGCCGAAAAAGCACTTCAAGTCTCCCCACAGGGTGATATTGGCCACGTATTCGCCGTCCAGCCGCGCCTTCTCGGGGATCTCCAGCTCGTCCCGGCCGTGGATCTGGGCCAGGCCGGTCAGCCCCGGGCGGACGTCGTTGGCGCCGTATTTGTCCCGCTCGGCCAAAAGGTCGTACTGGTTCCACAGGGCGGGCCGCGGCCCGATCACCGCCATATCCCCCTTCAGGATGTTCCACAGCTGGGGCAGTTCGTCCAGGCTGGTCTTGCGCAGAAAGCGCCCCACCCGGGTGATATACTGGTCGGGGTCGGCCAGCAGATGGGTGGGCATATCGTGGGGGGTGTCGGCGCGCATGGTGCGGAACTTGTAGATCTCAAAGTGGGTCTTGTGGATGCCCACCCGCTTCTGCTTGAAAAACACCGGGCCGGGGCTGTCCAGCTTGATGGCCACCGCCAGCCCCAGCAAAAGCCAGGACAGGCAGACGATGCCCCCCAGCGACAGGATAAAATCCAGCGCCCGCTTGCCGTACTTTTGATACATAACCTGCGCACCTCTCCCCGCATGGCGTTTTGCCTTTTGCCTTCAGTATGGGCATACATTTGTAGTATAGCACAGTTTATGCAATCCAGCAAGATTTTGGCAGCAATAAAAACAGGAGGTCCGAAGGCCCCCTGTCCCGGAAAACGTTCCGCATGGCCGGTCAGTCCTGCCCATACTTTTCCATCAGTTCCTCGCAGGGGCCGTAGGTGCGGCCGAAGCGGGGGCTGAGGGGCGCGCCGCGGAAGATATGCGCGCAGTAGTTGTCGATCAGGTCCAGCGCCACCGGCACCGCCCCGTCGAACAGATAGCCCAGCTCGTCGCTGCTGGCGGCGTAAGCGGGCCGGTCCAGCGCAGTGACCAGCAGGCCGCCGAGCGCCTCCCACTTGCCGGCCAGGCGCAGCGCCCCTTCCACCAGCGCGCTGCGCAGGGGGCTGCCCGGCATCAGCAGCCGGTTGACCAGCTTCATGTTGCTCAGGCACTGGCGCACCTGTTCCCGGCCCGCCGGCACAACGCGGGCGATGGTGCGGGCGGTGACTTCACTGACTACGATGTAGCCCGCGGGGTTCGCGGTGCGCCAGTCTACCCCGTCCTTTTCCATCAGGGCGCCGTCCAGCGCCGTTTCGATGGCCACATGGCGGTGGCCGCTGCGGCCGATCTCGTATTCGATGTAGCTGTGGCACTCGCTGTCCAGCGCAAAGTGGCACAGAAAGCCCAGCAGATAGCTCAGCAGGGCCTGGCCCTCAGGGCGGCCGTTCACATGGGCGGCCCCCGCCTCGAAGAAGGGCGCGGCCGGGGCGTTGTGCATGGCGTCGCCGGCGGCTTTATAGGCGTTCTTGCGCAGGGGGTCGTAATAAAACAGGATGTCGGGCCCCTGCAGGCCGATGTTGTACAGGTCGGGATAGCTTTCGATGGCGGTGCGGGCCACGTCGTTCTGACAGGCGGCCAACACCTTTTCGCCAAAGCGGCGGTGTGCATAGACAGCAGGCATAAACATTCACCTCAATTCATTGGATCGCAAGCGGTCACGCTTCGTTTTTGCGTCCCTCGCGGACGGCGCGGCGGAAGGCGAAGAAGCCCAGCAAAATCAGCGGCGCGATGACCATGACGCCGGTGGACGTGCTGCCCGAAAGCTGGGTCAGGGCGCTGACCAGGAAGGTGCCCACAAAGGACGCCCCCTTGCCGCAGATGTCCAGCAGGCCGTAGTATTCGCCCGAGCGCTCAGGCGGGATGATCTTGCCGAAGTAGGAGCGGGACAAAGACTGGATGCCGCCCTGGAACATCCCCACGCAGACAGCCAGCACCCAGAACTGGCCCTGGGTGCGCAGGAAGATGGCGTAGGCCGCGATGCCCACATAGGCCAGGATGCCCACCGAGACAAGGAGGGCCGTGTCCACCCTGCGGGACAGCCAGCCGAACAGCAGCGCAAAGGGAAACGCCACGATCTGGGTCACCAGCAGCGCCAGCAGCAGCCCGGTGCTGTCCAGGCCCAAAGCCTGGCCGTAGGCGGTGGCCATGTCGATGATGGTGTACACGCCGTCGATGTAGAGGAAAAAGGCGACAAGGAACCAGAACACCTGTTTGTTGCCGCGGATCTCCCGCAGCGTCTCGCCCAGGCGGCGGAAAGCCCCCCGCACCAGGTGCCCGCCGCCCCGGACGCTGTACCGCTGCCGGTAGCTGCGCAGCAGGGGCAGGGTGCAGCACAGCCACCAGGCCGCATTCAGCAGAAAGGCGGCCAGCATGGCGGTGTTGAGGGTGAGCCCCATCGCCTCGTACCCCAGCACGATGGCCAGGCTGACCACGAAGGGGATGCAGCTGCCGGCGTAGCCGAAAGCGTACCCCACCGACGAGACCTTGTCCATCCGCTCGGGGGTGGTGGCGTCGGTGAGCATCGAGTCATAAAAGACCAGACTGGCGCTGTAGCCGATCTTGGCGATGACGAAACAGCCCAGAAACCACACCCAGGACTGGAGCAGGCCCATCACCGCGCAGCCGGCGACGCCCACCGCCACGCACAGCACAAAGAGCTTCTTTTTCATGCCGGGCAGGTCGGCCACCGCGCCCAGGGTGGGCCCCAGCACGGCCACCACCACCGTCACAAAGGACGCCGCATACCCCCAGAAGGCCAGGTATTCGGCGTCGCTCAGGCCCGCCGCCCCGGCCAGCCCGTTGAAATAGATGGGCAGGATGGTGGAGATCAGCAAAGTGAACGCCGAGTTGCCCACGTCGTACAGGACCCAGCGCTTTTCCAGGCTGGTCATTTTTTGTGATTGTTCCATTGGTACCACCTTTTGCAATGAGATTTCGGTTTTATCCAGTATAGCACACAAATGTAAAAAAGACAGTCCTGTCCTTGCAAAATCCATGTAGATCCATGTGTATGATACCATGGAACGCCGCCGGGCGCAAGCGCGCCCCTTGACACTGCCCGCGGAATGTGGTACAGTATCGCTGAAAAAGAAACGAAAGGGGTGGAAGGATGCGTCATTTTTCCTGCTGAACGAACCAAACTGCACAGCGCGCCGTTTGACGGCATCGCTGTGCCCGGTTGCAGGAAATGACCCATCCCGTCCGCCCTTTTACCATACAGGGGAGCAAAGCGCCTGTCCGCCCGCCGGCGGCAGGGGCTGCTTTGCGCACAGATGGCCGCGGGAACCTTCCTGCGGCCTGTTTTTGTGCAAAGGAGGGTTGCCCCTTGGCATTGATCCAGATCGAACATCTGTCGTTTTCCTACCCGTCCAGCTTCGACCCCATCTTTGAGGACGTGAGCCTGCAGCTGGACACCCGCTGGAAGCTGGGTTTCATCGGCCGCAACGGCCGCGGCAAGACCACGTTTTTCAAGCTGCTGCTGGGCGAATATGAATACAGCGGCTCCATCCGCGCCCCTGTCGCCTTCGACTACTTCCCCTACCCCGTCCCCGACAAGGACCGGCCCACCCGGGCGGTGCTGGAAGGCGTCTGCCCCGGCGCGGCCAGCTGGCAGCTAGAGCGGGAGCTCTCCCTGCTGGGGGTGCGGCCCGACGTGCTGGACCGCGCTTTCGCAAGCCTCTCCAACGGGGAGCAGACCAAGGTCCTGCTGGCCGCCCTGTTTTTGAACGAGGGGCACTTTTTGCTCATCGACGAGCCCACCAACCACCTGGACGCCAAAGCGCGCGCCATGGTGGCGGCCTACCTGCAGAAAAAGCAGGGCTTCATCCTGGTGTCCCACGACCGGCGCTTCCTGGACGGCTGCGTGGACCACATCCTCTCCCTCAACCGGGCGGACATCGAGGTCCAGAGCGGCAATTTTTCTTCGTGGTTCGCCAACTTCCAGCAGCGTCAGGCTTTGGAGCAGGCCCAGGACCAGCGCCTGCGCAAGGACATCAAGCGGCTGGAACAGTCGGCCCGGCGCACCGCCGTCTGGTCCGACCGAGTGGAGGCCAGCAAGAAGGGCGCCGCCGACAAGGGCTATGTGGGCCACATGGCCGCCAAAATGATGAAGCGCTCCAAGTGCATCGAAGCCCGCCAGCACAAGGCCATCGAGGAAAAGTCCGCCCTGCTGAAAAACGTCGAGACCGCCGAGGACCTTCGCGTCACTCCCCTGCTCCACTACGCCGACCTGCTGGCCGCCTTTGACAGCGTGTCGGTCCAGTACGGCGGGCGGACGGTCTGCGGGCCGGTACGCTTCGAGGTGCGCCGTGGGGAGCGCGTCGCCCTGGACGGCGGCAACGGCAGCGGCAAGTCCAGCCTGCTCAAGCTGCTCTGCGGCCAGGACATCCCCCACACCGGCCTTGTCCGCACCGCCCCCGGCCTCATCCTCTCCTATGTGCCGCAGGACACCGCCGGCCTTGCCGGGGACCTGTCCGCCTTCGCCCGGGCGCACGGCCTGGACGAGAGCCTGTTCAAGGCCATCCTGCGCAAGATGGATTTTTCCCGCGTCCAGTTTGAAAAGGACATGGCCAGCTTTTCCAGCGGCCAGAAAAAGAAGGTGCTGCTGGCCAAAAGCCTCTGCGAAAAAGCCCACCTCTACGTCTGGGACGAGCCGCTCAACTTCATCGACATCTACACCCGGATGCAGATCGAAAAGCTGATCGGCGCTTCGGCCCCCGCCATGCTCTTTGTGGAGCACGACGCGGCCTTCCGCCAGGCCGTCGCCACCCGCACCGTCCGCCTCTGAGCCGGGCCGCCGCAAGGTCTTACCGCCTCGCGGCGGCCTGTTCTTATTTATACGGGTTACGGGCCTTTACAGTCAAAAAACTTCATGGTATCATAAAGGCAGAGAAATGCGAGGGAGGTGCACTGTTATGATGTATCCATTTCTCACCCTGGACGACGGCACCGAGATCGTCCACTCCGAAATGCACAGCGACGGCACTGTTAAAGTCTATATGGAAAAGCCGGACGCCAAAGACGGCTTTCATCACGCCGTCTGCTGGCTGCCCTCGTACCGGTGGGAGGACATCTCCGGTTTCACCCAGCCGGAGCTGTCCCGCTGCGCGGAGGTCATCCGCTCGACCGCCCACTTGATCCTTCGCTTTGCCCAGGAAGGGGGCTTTGATAGTGCCGCAAATCTTTAAGATCGGCCCTTACTGGGTCTATTTCTGGTCAAACGAGGGAGACCCTCTCGAGCCGGTCCACGTCCATGTAGCGCAGGGTGCGCCCAGCAGCAACGCCACCAAGATCTGGATCACTTCGGCGGGCGGGTGCTTTTTATGCAACAATCATTCCCACATCCCTGAACGCACCCTGCGCAATATCATGGCGATTCTGGAGGCCCGCAGCAGCGAGATCATTGCCAAGTGGCGGGATTATTTCGGCCAGGCAAAGTTTTATTGCTGAACCTGCCTTCCTCTTGCATTCCGGGGCAAAATATGATAAAATACTGAAAGCATACAGCTTTGCTGTGATGCTTGCCATGTCGGACAGCGCCTGCTGCGCGGTTCGGCATACGGATGCGGGCCCTGTACGACTGGGCCGCTGTGAACCAGGTCAGGTGGGGAACCAAGCAGCCTTAAGCGGCGTGCACGGTGCGTTTCAGCCAGCCTGCATTCGTATGCCGAGCTTCGCAAGGCGGGGGACAACCCCGCGGCGCTGTCCGTATTTTTATGCTTTTCTGCCGGAAGGAGGCTCGGGCCATGTATCGTGCCCTTTACCGCAAGTGGCGGCCCCAGCGGTTCGAGGATGTGGTGGGCCAGCGGGCCATCGTGGCGGCCCTGAAAAACCAGATCGCCGCCGGCCGGGTGGGCCACGCCTATCTGTTCACCGGCGTGCGCGGCACCGGCAAGACCACCTGCGCCAAGATCTTCGCCAAGGCGGTCAACTGCCTGGACCCGCAAAACGGCGACCCCTGCGGCCAGTGCCCGGTCTGCCGTGGCATCGACGACGGCAGCATCCTGGACGTGGTGGAGATGGACGCCGCCTCCAACAACGGCGTGGACGACATCCGCGACCTGCGGGACGAGACCGCCTACACCCCCAGCACCTGCCGCTATAAAGTGTACATCATCGACGAGGTGCATATGCTCTCCACGGCGGCCTTCAACGCCCTGCTGAAGACCCTGGAGGAGCCTCCGGCCCACGTCATTTTCATCCTGGCCACCACCGAGATCCAGAAGGTGCCGGCCACCATCCGTTCCCGCTGCCAGCGGTACGACTTCACCCGCATCAGCCCGGAGGACATTGCCGGGCGGGTGGCCCAGGTGGCCGGGGCCGAGGGCCTCTCCCTCACCGAAGGGGCGGCGGGGCTCATCGCCCGGCTGGCTGACGGCGCTTTGCGGGACGCGTTGTCCATCCTGGACACCTGCGCCGGCGTCACCAATCAGATCGACGAGACGGTGGTCCGGCAGATGGCCGGCGTCACCGACCGCAGCTACCTGTTCCGTATGTCGGACGCCTTGTCGGCCCGGGACGCCGCGTCGGCCCTGGCCGAGCTGGCCGCCCTGCGCCAGCAGTCGGTGGACATCAAGCGGCTGACCGAGGAGCTGATCGCCCACTACCGCAGCCTGATGCTGGCGGCCCTGCCCGGCGGGCGGGAGCTGCTCAGCGGCGTCTCCCCCGAGGAGGAGGCTCTGTATCTTGAAAAAGGCCCCGCGCTCGGCCGGCGGGAAGCCGTGCGGGCCATCCGGGCTCTGGGCAGCGCCCTTGAGCACATGGCCCGGGGCAGCGACCAGCGGATCGAGCTGGAACTGGCCCTCTTTGCCCTGACCGAACCAGAGGCGCAGGCCGCCGCACCGGCCGCCCAGACCGCTCCGGCGGCGCGCCCTGCACGTCTTGAGACAGCCGAACCTGCGGCCCAGCCCGCCGTCCGGCCCTTTGCCAGCGGGCCCGTCGCCTCTGCCCCCTCCCCTGCCCCGGCAGCACAGCCCGCCCAGCCTGCACCGTCCGCGCAGGCGGCGGCCCAGCCTGCCCCCGCCGCGGAGAAGGCCCCCGACCTGCCCCCCTGGGACGATCCCCAGCCGGTCCGGCAGGCCCCCCAGAGCGCGCCCCCGGCCGAGGCCCTGCCCTGGGACGAACCTGCCCCGCCGCCTCCCGAACCGGAGGACGCCTATATCCCGCCCGAGCCGCCCGCCCCCATCCAGGAGGAAGCGGCCCCGGCGGCACAGCCCGCCTTTGCGGCCGACCCCCAGCTGGACAAGCCCCGCCGGGTGGCGGGCCGAGAGATCAACCCCTACCCCCAGTGGGCCGACGTGGTGGACCGCATCCGGGACACCGACCCCATGCTGTACGGCTACCTGAAAAAGTCGAAGGCCTACTTCGACGGGGTGCGGGTGCTGATCGACGGGGGCAAGACTTTCCGGGACTTTATCCGGGTCAACAAGGGCAGCCAGCGGCTGATCAAAAAGCTGATCGCCGAAGTGTCGGGCATCGCGGTGCCCATCGGCCCCTATGAGCCTGAAAAGGCCGCCAGCCGCCCCAAGGCCAGCGCAGAGGAATCCCTGCACAAGCTGGAGGCTTTGGGGCTGGACATTACCATCGACGACGGCGCCGTCCGGCGCCGCTCATAAACCGGCACAGCGGTGCCCATACTTTCCATGGAGGAACTGTTGCAATGAAAGCAAGAATGCCCGGCGGCTACGGCCGTCCCGATATGAACAGCCTGATGCGTCAGGCCCAGAAGATGCAGAGCGATATGCAGGCCAAGCAGGCTGAGCTGGAGCAGACCGAGTACACCGCCAGCGCCCCCGGCGAGATGGTCACGGTCAAGATGAACGGCAAGCATGAGGTGCTGTCCGTCGCCATCAAGCCCGAGGCCGTGGACCCCGACGACGTGGAGATGCTGCAGGACCTGGTGGCCGCCGCGGTCAACGCCGCGGTGCAGGCGGTGGACGAGGCCGCCGCCGCTGAGATGGGCAAGCTGACCGGCGGGCTGAACATCCCCGGCCTGGGCCTGTAAGCGGGAGGCGCGTCCATGAGCAACGCCGCCGCGCCGCTGGAAGTGCTGATCGACGAGCTGAAGCGGCTGCCCGGCATCGGCGACAAGAGCGCCACCCGGCTGGCCTATCAGCTGATGAACCTGTCGGCCGAACAGACCGAAAAGCTGGTGCAGGCCATCCGCGGGGTGCACACCAAGCTGAACCGCTGCCGCCAGTGCCAGAACTATACCGAGGGCGATCTGTGCCCCATCTGCGCCGACCCCAAGCGGGACCACTCCATCATCTGTGTGGTGGAGACCGCCCGGGACGTCCAGGCCATCGAGCGCACGAGGGAATACCGCGGGCTGTACCATGTCCTGTACGGGCTCATCAGCCCGGTGAAGGGGGTCGGGCCCGAGGACCTGACCATCCGCGAGCTGGTCGGCCGCCTGGCCGACGGCCAGGTCAAGGAGGTCATCATGGGGCTGCCCCCCAGCGTGGAGGGGGACGCCACTTCCATCTACCTGGCCCGCACCGTCAAGCCGCTGGGGGTGCGCGCCACCCGCCTGGCCTCCGGCGTGCCGGTGGGCTCCCGGCTGGAACAGGCCGACCGCCAGACCATTTTCCGCGCCCTGGAGGGCCGGCTCGAACTGTAAAGGCTCGATAAAGCGAAAATTTACAGTTTCTTCATCCGTTTTCTCTTGCGCTTTTGGAAAATTGTGGTACAATATTCCTGCGTCTGAAAGAAAGGAGGCGTGCTGCGGATGGCAGTCAAAGAAAAACCGGCGACCAAGACCATCGCCACCAACCGCGAAGCGCGCCACGAATATTTCGTGATGGAAGCGCTGGAGACCGGCATCGAGCTGAAAGGCACCGAAGTCAAGAGCCTGCGGGCCGGCGGGGTCAACCTGAAAGACAGCTGGGTGGACATCGACGGCGGCGAGCTGATCGTCAAGGGGATGCATATCACCCCCTACGACCACGGCAACATCTTCAACGCCGACCCCACCCGGGAGCGGCGGCTCCTGGCCCACAAAAGCGAGATCCGCCGCCTGGGCCAGCAGTGCAAGCTGCAGGGCTACACCCTGGTGCCCCTCTCGCTCTACTTCAAGCACGGGCGGGTCAAGATGGAGCTGGGACTGTGCAAAGGCAAAAAGCTCTACGATAAGCGGGCCGACGCGGCCAAGCGGGACGCCAAGCGTTCCATCGACCGGGCCCTGAAATCCAACGGACGCTATTACTGAGTCCATTCAACCGGGCAGAAATGCCCCTTCGTCTTACTTTCCCCGCGCCTTTCGGGGCGCGTTTCATGGGGGCGTAAAGGTTTCGACGGGGGGAGCGAGGCCTGGGCAGCGGGTAGCAGCGGGGGACCTGCTCTAAAATCCTCCAAAACAATAACTGACAACAATCGTTATCAGCTCCAGGCAGCCTGAGTGCTGCCTCGTTCCGCCCACATTTGTGTCGTGTGGGGCCGGGGCGTCCTTTAGACACAGCACGTGAACGGACCTAAGCTTTGCGGACCGTCATGAACTTATGAAGCTACTGAAGCGTTAGCCTGGCGACCGGCGTGACGCAGAGGGAATGTCGTTGATCGCCTGCACCCGGAGATACTCACGCTGAACTCTTTTCGGACATGGGTTCGACTCCCATCGCCTCCACCAGCAAAAAGCACCTGGAAACGCTGTTTCCGGGTGCTTTTCTTTTTAACGTTTCATCTGCGGTGTGGGGCGGCATCAAAATGTCAAAAACCGGAGGCGGGCGCCTCCGGCTTTTGACTTGCAGGGTTTAGGGATGTGGGATTTTTCTATGCAGGGATCAGGTACTCTTGTGCTGAGGGGATCACTTTTCCATGATGTGGATGGCAAAGCCGCCGTATTCGCCGTCAAGGTAGACGTTCTTCAGCCGGCCGTCGTCAAAGTAGGCGGCGGTGTCCATGTTGAAGGTGAAACCCTTTTCCTTCAGCTCAGCCACAGCGGCGGTCAGGTCCGGGGTGCGCATGGCAATATGCCCGTTGGTGCCCAGGAAGGGCGCCTTCATGCACTCGAAGTAGGGGCCGCCGAACTCGGACTTCTGGCCGTGGCGGGGCTCCAGATTGAACATCATGCTCAGCAGCTGGGCGAGCTTTGCGGCCTCGTCCGCGTTGGGGGTGTTGACGCCGATGTGCTCCAGTTCAAATTTGCAGGCCATAAGAGTCTCCTTTTTAAGCAGAAATGGTTTCTCACTTCATGGGGAAGATCAGGACCGCGCCGGCGGTCAGGGCCAGCAGGCGGATGAAGTACTGGGGAATGGTAAACTTCCAGAACTCGCCGATCTTGTAGTCGCCGGCGCCCATGATCATGGCGGGCATACCGTCGATGGGCAGGAAGTGTCCGCACCAGCCAGAGATGACGATGGCGGCAGCCGCGGCCGTGGGGTCAAGGCCCAGGTTCAAGCAGGTGGCGATGGCCATGGGGGCAAAGACGTAGACGGTGCCGATGGTGGAACCGGTCAGGGTGGCCAGGACGCTGGTCAGGATGCAGAACACGAAGATCAGGACGAAGGGGTTGACGTTGTCGCCCAGCATACCGGCGACAGTCTCGCCCACCAGGTTGGTCAGGCCGGTGCTGCCCAGGGCGTCGGCGATGCCGATGACGCCGGCAGACATCAGGATGATGGGGGCGCTGATGGCGTTGCGGATCTCGTTGAAATCCATGATGCCGAAGATCAGCAGGGCTGCGACAGCCAGGCCGGTGATGGCGTAGCCGGCGTCGCCGATGTTGCTCTGCAGGATCATGCCGATGACGGCGACCACAAAGCAGATGTAGGTGATGATCTCTTTCTGCTTGGTCAGGGTGACTTCGTGGTTATCCGCGGCAGTCTCCTGCGCGGCGGCGATGGGGTGGTCGGGCATCAGCTTGTAGGCCAGCAGGCACCAGACCAGGAAGCCGATGGACAGCGCCAGGTTGACGAAGGAGAACTTGACCAGGTTGACCTCCGAGGAAGCGCCGGCGCTCTGCAGCACCGCGATGACGATGCCGTACTGCAGTGCGGTGTTGAACGGCAGCAGCGGGTGGTTTGCAGCAAAGCCCGCGGGCATCAGCACCTTGGAGGGGGGCAGGCTCTTGCTGTAGGGCAGGTTGGACAGCAGGCCGATGACCAGCACATAGTAGGCGGTGGAGCCGGTGCCGAACAGGCTGCAGCCCAGCATGACGATGAGGATCAGCAGGACATAAGCAAGAAAGCCGCCTTTGCTTGCCATTTTGAAGATGGCGTCCTTGAATTTTACGATGAAGCTGGTCTTTTGCAGCGCGGCGATGATCGCCATGAACGAGGCGAGCATCACGATGGTGGAGTTGGAGAAGCCGCCGAACGCAGTCTTGATGTCGGTCACGCCGAAAACGACCAACAGCAGAAGCGCCAGCAGCGGCGGCGCACCAAAAGGCAGTTTGTCCATCATGATCAGGATGATCATGAAGACGGTCACAGCCAGAGCAATGATCATGGGTGTTGTCATGTAGATGGACCTCCTTTTTTCAAACCCTCTTCCGCATATGCAGGTTTCGGCATCCTGCACAGTTCGGTTTGATCTTTGTGTCTAAATTATATCCGAATCTGCGGTTTGCCTCAATCGGCCATGCGGGAAAATCCGTTTCAGCAGGGAACAGAATCAAAATTTGTTCAAATTTGTCCTTCGCATTCTGTCGCTTTTTGAAACATTTGCGGGCAGCTCGCCCGTTTTCGTTCCATTTCAGAACGTTTTGGTTCGCTTTGACAAACGCGGAGCTCTCCCCTTCCCCGCGCTGCAGCCGTTTCGTTTTGCAATAAACGCAAAAAGGGCGGAGCCTTCTGCCCCGCCCCCTAAAGCGTGCCGCCAGACACGCCGTGTTTATGCTTTTTTGCGTCCGTTGGCCATCCGCACGGCATAGTCGATGGCGTTGACCAGGCTCAGCTCGTTGCTGGTGCCCTTGCCCGCCAGGGCAAAGCCGGTGCCGTGGTCCACACTGGTGCGGATGATGGGCAGGCCCAGCGTCACATTGACGCCCTCCACGGCCTTCCACGCCTGCTTTTCACGGTCGTACACGAAGCCCACCGTCTTGAGGGGGATGTGCCCCTGGTCGTGGTACATACAGACCACGATGTCGTACCAGCCGCCCAGTGCCTCGCTGAACACGCTGTCGGGCGGGATGGGCCCGATGGCATTGATCCCTTCGGCCTTGGCCGCCTCGATGGCGGGCTTGATCTCTTCGATCTCCTCGGTGCCGAACAGGCCGTTTTCGCCGCAGTGGGGGTTCAGGCCGGCCACCGCCACTTTGGGCTGCTCGATGCCCATATCCCGGCAGGCCTGGTTGGCGATCTCGATCACCTCCAGCACACGGGCCTTTTTGACCCGGTCGCAGGCCTCCCGCAGGGAGCAGTGGGTGGAGACATGGACCACCCGCAGGTCGTGGTGGGCCAGCATCATGGTGTACTTTTTGGTGTAGGTGTAGGTGGCGTAGATCTCGGTATGACCGTCAAAATGGGTGTATCCGTCCGAATGGGCGCCGCCGTCCGCCTCCAGGGCCTTGTTCATGGCCTCCTTGTTCAGGGCGTTGGTGCAGGTGGCGTCCACCTCGCCGGCCAAAGCCAGCTCGATCACCTTTTTGACGCACTGGAAAGCCGCATTGCCGCCCTCCACGCTCACCTTGCCCAGCTCAAACCTGCTCACATCGGGGATCAGCTCCATGTGCAGCACGTCGATGGTGCCGGGGGTGAACCGGGCGTCCGACACCTTTTCGCAGCGGTGGATCTGGATGTCCGGCCGGCCCACGAAACCTTTGGCCTGCTCCAGCATTTTGGCGTCCCCCACCACGATGGGGCGGCAGCGGTCGTAGATATCTGCATGGGCCAGCGCCTTGACGGTGATCTCGGGGCCGTTGCCGGCCGGATCGCCCATGGTGATGCCGACGATGGGTTTCTTCATAAATACACTCCCTCCAATGATTCTGGGAAAATTCGCCGGCACGCTCCCCTCTCCGTCACGGCGCAAAGCGCCGCGACACCTCCTCGCACGCGCGGGAGGCAAGGAGCAACCTACAGGTTCGTTTCAGCTCCCCCGCGTGTGGGGGAGCTGTCGAGCGAAGCGAGACTGAGAGGGCTGCAGAGCAGCCGGCAAAGCGAGACTGAGAGGGTCCTCAGCACATACCCTTCTCGGCGTTCTCCTTCAAGACCTTTTCCAGGGCCTTGATGCCTTCCTCGGGCACCTGGTTGAAGGGTGCGCGGCACTTGCCCACGTTGTAGCCCAGCATGGCCACCGCCGTCTTGACGATGGTGTTGGGGTTGCCGTACTTGAAGCAGGCGCGGAAGGAAGCAATGCTGGCGTTGGCCGCCTTGGCCTCCTCGATCTTGCCCTCCATGAACAGGTTGTAGATGGAAGCCATCACATGGGGGTAGACGTTGGCACAGCCCGCGATGCCGCCGGTGCCGCCGGCCAGCAGGTTCCAGATGATGAGCTGGTCGTTGCCGGACAGGGTGGAGAAGGTGCCGTTCTTTTTGCTCTTGCCGGCGTCGATGTAGGCCAGGATGTTGGTAAAGTTGCCGGAGGAATCCTTGGCGCCCACGATGTTGTCGATCTGGGCCAGCTTGGCCACGGTGGCGGGGGCCAGGGCGTTGCCGGTGCGGGCGGGGATGTTGTACAGGACGATGGGCATATCCACCGCCTCGGCCACAGCCTTATAGTGCTCGTACAGCTCGTTCTGGCTGGCAGCGGCAAAGCTGGGGGTGATGATGGACAGCACGTCCGCACCCAGGGACTGGGCCATCTTGCTCTGCTCGATGGTCTCTTTGGTGGAGATGCAGCCGGTGCCGGCATAGACGGGGACGCGGCCGTTGGTCTCCTCGATGACGGTGCGCAGGACCAGCTCCTTTTCCTTGCCGTTCAGGATGTAGCCCTCGCCATTGGTGCCGAAGCAGAAAATGGCGTGGACCCCGCCCTCGATCTGGCGGTTGACCTGGGCCCGCAGCTCGGCCACGTTGATGGACTCGTCATCGTTCATCGGGGTAATGATCGGGGGGATGATGCCTTTGATTTCGACTGCCTTCATGGTAGGTTCTCCTTTATTTTTTCTTGATTGTATTTGCGGGTAACGCAGCGCGTTACATCACTTCCTGGTACAGCTTGCGGGCGTCGTCCGGCGTGACCGGCCGCATATTGTTCACCAGCAGCCGCTGCACCTGCATGCCGGCCTCCACCAGGCCCTCCAGATCTTCCTCGGGCACGCCGAACTCTTTCAGGCTGGTGGGGATGTCCAGGTGCCTGACGATCTGCTCCAGGCGGGCGATCATCCAGGCGGCCTTTTCCTCCACGGTGGTGCAGGTCTTTTCCTCATGGCAGCAGCGGTCATAGGCCACGGCCAGCCGCTCCCTGACGGCGGGGTGCCCGCTGTTGAACCGCATCACCGGGGCCAGCAGGATGGCGTTGGACACGCCGTGGGCGATGTGGTACTTGCCGCCCAGCGGGTAGCTCAGGGCGTGGACGGCGGTGGTGCCCGATGCGGTGATGGCCAGGCCGCCGTAGTAGGCCGCGATCTGCATCCGGTTCTTTTCTTCCATGGCCTCGGGGTCGTCGCAGGCTTTTTCGATGTTGTTCAGGATCAGGTCCAGGCCCTCCAGGGCGTACAGGTCGCTGAAGGGGTTGGCCTTGTTGCTGGTGAAGCACTCGATGCAGTGGGCCAGGGCGTCCACGCCGGTGGCCGCTGCGATCTTGCGGGGCAGGTTCTTGATCATCCGGGCGTCCAGGATGACGTAGTCGGCGATCATGTGCTCGTTGACGATGCCCACCTTCAGCTCCTTTTCGGGGACGGCGACGATGGCGTTGGGGGTGACCTCGGCGCCGGTGCCGGCGGTGGTGGGGATCAGGACGATGGGCACGCACTTTTGGGCCATGCCGGGATCGTCCAGCAGCTCCTTGACGCCGTATTCGTCGGTGACCAGGACGCTGGCCAGCTTGGCGGCATCCATGACGCTGCCGCCGCCGCAGGCCACGATCAGGTCGGCGCCGCTGTGCTTGAACTCGTCCACCAGCTTCTGGACCGCCATATAGTTGGGCTCGGCGGGCAGGTCGTCCAGGACGTAGTAGCTGGCGCCGGCGGCCTTGACGGCCTCCTCGGGCAGGGTGAACAGGCCGGCGGCCTCGATGCCCTTATCGGTGAACATGGCCACCTTTTTGGCGCCCCGCGCCTTGATGATGGCGGTGATGTTGTCCATGGCGTTCTCGCCGCCGTAGACGGCGTGGGGCATCTTCAGGTTGTATTGGGTCAGCATAAAAATCTCCTCCCTATGATATTTTCATTCCAATCCGTCCAGACTGGACGACATGTGCGTACAGTCTGGACACCGACAGGGAAATTTTCCGGTGAGAGTGTGCGAGGCCGAAGGCCGAGTGCGCGGTTCGGCGCTAAATTTTGTCCCCAGGGCAGCGGCGGCGAAGCGCGTCCAGTGGACGAAGCAGCGAGCCGCCGCTGGCTGCGCAGCTGAGGCGCGTCCTGCGGACGAAACAGCCGAAGCAGAGCAGGGGCCGCGGTCTGTCTTTTGTGAGGGCGCTGCGGCGCCCGAAGCAAAAGCAGGGCACCGCAACCCGGAGCAGCGCTCCGATTTTCGCAAGCGCTTGCGCGCCGCGAAAACCGGCTAAGCGCAAGAGGATTAGGGGGAAGGAATTTCTGTCCTGCGCAGCAGGCAGAAATGGGTTTCCCCTGGAAAGCGCGCTTTTGCGCGCTTTATTTGGTTCCCTGGGCGGCGGTGGGGTTGTACAGGCCCACCCGCTCCCGTTTGGCGCCCAGCACGTCCTCCTCGCGGAAGCGGACGTACTTGATCCCCTGCCGGGTGCGGGCGGCGTAGGCCAGGTGCAGCGTGCCGTCTCTGCCCTGCATGAGATAGGGGTACTCATACTGTTTGTTGTTGGTGCGGTTTTCCTCCCCCATGAAGCCCTCGCCCCGCTCCATCCAGCGGATGAGGGGGAAGGTCAGGCCGCCGTCCTCGGACAGGGCCACCGCCACCGGGCAGCGCAGGCCGGGCCAGGCCGCCTTGCCGGGCTGGGGGTCGGGGGTGCAGGTGGGGTTGCAGGCGATGGCGATGCGCCCACTGGCCAGCTTGACGGCGCTGATGCTGGAGTTGTTGTTGGGCAGCGGGGTGGGCTTGGGCTCGGTCCAGCTGTCGCCCCAGTCGAAGGACTCGCTGCGGTGGATGCGGTAGGCCTCGCGGTTGCGCATGAAGGCCACCAGATGGCCCGGCTCTAGCTCCACCACGTTGGCGTGAACATGGCCGTTGGACTTGGGCATCATGACCATCCGCCAGGTCTTGCCCTCATCGTCCGAAATGCGGAAGGCGGTGGGGTCCCCCGACAGGCCGTCGGCCGAGTCGGTGCAGAGCCAGTTGGAGAAGATCCACCGGCCGTTGGACAGCACCTGGATAGGCTGGCGGCAGAAGGTGCCCTCCTCGGGGAACACCGTCTCATAGGGGCCCCAGGTGCGGCCGCCGTCAAAGCTCTTCTGGCAGCGGACCACCGAGGTGAACTGCATATTGTCCTTGCCGGGCACCCGGTCCAGCTGGGCGGTGTACATGGCCCAGACCGCGCCGTCGGGCCCGTAGAACAGGGACGGGTTCTGTTCGCTGCGGGTGGGGTCCCCCGAGATGTCCACCGGGGGCAGCCAGGCGGGGGCGTCCTTGGGCAGCAGCGAGCAGATGATGTGGATGTCGGCGCTGCCCTCATAGGTGCCGGCAAACCAGCAGCAGAGCAGGTCGCCGCCGGGCAGCTCCACCATGGCGGGGGCATGGGCCGTGGGCCAGCCGCCGGTGGGCAGCAGGGCTTCCACCGTGCCCATCTCGTCGTTCTGATACAGGGTGCCGTCCCAGGTCAGGCCGGGCAGTTTCGGATAAGTCATGTCCATCGTCCTTTCTCTGTCAAATCGTTCCGGTTGCTTCGAGTTCGTATCCATTTGCCTGTGCGGCCAGGCGGGCAGCCAGGCCGGTCAGCAGCGTGGCCTGTCCGAACCCGCCCGATTTGGTGATGACGTGCCTGGTGCAGCCGTTGTAGGTGCACCGGGCCAGAACGACCCCTTTTTCCAGCTCGCAGAGGGGTTCCAGCTCCCGGACGCCGGCGCAGCGCATCACCTGCAGCAGGGTATCCCCGCCGGTCATCAGGATGGTGCCCACCGCCGGGCTGTGGAACAGGCTGGCCACCAGGTCCCCGATGCTGGATGCGATCCGCACCCGCATATCCTCCAGCCCGCAGCCAAGGCCCGCGGCATAGTCCGCGGTCAGGCTGTTGCCTCCGGCGTCGTTACTGTCGAGGATGGCGCAGCGGTTCTGTTCCAGCATGGCCTCGATCCCGGCGCGGGCGGCCCGGCCTTCTTCGCTGTGCCAGTAGCCCGGTTCCAGCTTCTGCCGGGGGGACAGCCGCATCCGGGCAAAGCCGGCCTGTTCGGCTGCGTCCAGCTGGGCCACTGTGATGGGGTTGACGCTGCCGCAGACCACCAGCAGCCGGGGGTCCAGCCGGGGCTCGGGCGCACATTCTTTTCCGCCCAGGCCCAGCAGCCGGGGCAGCACCGCGCCGAACCCGGCGCAGCCCGCCGAGATATGCAGCCGGCCCGCCGCGGCCAGGGTGCGGCCGGTCTGTTCCAGGTCCTCGAGGGAGCAGGCGTCGTAGACGTAGATGCCCTGCCCGCTAGGGGCCGGGCCGTCCGCCGGCAGGCTGTGCACCGGCACACTGCTCTGGGCCCCGATCAATCCGGCCAGGTCGGAATGGCGCACCGGCTCAAACGGGTCGATGCCAAAGACGCTTTCGGCCACCGGCTGCCCGTCGATGTAGTGGACGCCCCCTTTGGTGCACCGGCCGATCTGCGGGTAAGCCGGCAGGAAAGGCAGGGCCTTTTCTCCGCTGGCTGCCAGCAGGGCGCCCAGCTCGGCCCCCACGTTGCCCCGCAGGGCCGAATCGGTCTTTTTATAGATGTACGGCACCTTTTGTTCCACCGCGCGGCGGACGATGTCCCCGACGATGTCTGCCGCCTGGGCGGGGGGCAGGTGTCTGGTCTCGGCGTCGATCACGAGCACCTCGGCCCCCTCCGCGCTCTGGGGGGAAAAATCCGGGTCTGTCACCACGCGGGTGCGCGCGCCGCTGCCCGCCAGCTGGACGCCCGTGTCCAGCGCGCCGGTGAAGTCATCCGCAACGATCAGTAACGTGATCATGGTTCCACCTCCTGGTTTGGGGCGGCCCTGCCGGCCGCCCTTTTGGTACCTTTAGCTTATCACGTTTGCCTTCCGGGAGCAACGGCCCGCCGCGCAAAACTGTAACAATTTGAAATGTATGCTCATATTTTTGTGAATGCCGCGGCAAATATGTTCTATATTGCAACGTTTTAGCTCGGTCTGCCCTTTTCTTTTTGTATCAAAATGCTACAATAGGATCAGAGAGCACATCCGGTACACGAGAAGGGAGTTTCACAATGGAAGGACAGGTCACGCACATTCTGGGCATTGCGCCCTACGACGGGATGCAGACCGCCATGGAGCGGGTGGCGGAGGAGTTCCCCAACATCCAGCTCGACGCCTATACCGGCGATCTGGAGGCCGGCGCGTCCATCGTCCGGTCGGTCCAGCTGGAAAACTACGACGTCATCATCTCCCGCGGCGGCACCGCCGACCGCATCCGGGAAGTGACCGACCTGCCGGTGGTGTCCATCCAGCTGTCGGTCTACGACGTGCTGCGGGCCATCAAAATGGCCGAGAACTACTCCAACCTCTACGCCATCGTGGGCTTTCCCAGCATCACCGAGCCGGCCCACACCCTGTGCGACCTGCTGCGGCTGGATATGGATATCATCACCATCCACAGCATGGACGAGACCAACCGCGCCCTGGACCGCCTGCGGGAGGGCGGCTACAAAATGGTGGTCAGCGACATGGTCACCCACACCCTGGCCCGGCAGAAGGGCTTCGACGCTTTCCTCATCACCTCGGGGGTGGAAAGCCTCCACGACGCTTTCGCCCAGGCCGTCCAGATCAGCGACCGTTTCCGCCAGCTGCGGCGGCAAAACCAGCTTTTGGAGGGCATCGCCCGCACCCGCAGCGGCAACACCGTCGTTCTGGACAAGGACGGCCAGCTGGTCTATGCCGCCCGGGAGACCCCTTCCCCCAAGCTGTTGGAACTGCTGCGGGCCAAGATCCCCGACATCTCGCCGGCGTCTCCCCTGCGCTTTTTCCACAGCGAAGGGAGCGAGTTCACCCGCGTGACCGCCCACCGGCTGCGGGCCGGCTGGGAGCACTACTATGTGTTCCACTGCCAGCTGTCCCAGATCCCGCTGCGCTCGTCCAAAAACGGGCTGCGCTTTTTCGATGAGGCCGAGGCCATGCAGCAGTTCATGCACAGCTTTTACAGCATCAGCGGGGCCATGGGCGTGCTGGAAGAACAGGTCAACGCCATTGCGCCCACCCGCCAGCCGGTGATGATCCTGGGCGAGGTGGGCACCGGCAAAGAGCAGATCGCCCGGGCGCTGTACCTGCGCAGCCCGCTGGTGAACAGCCCCCTTGCGGTGGTGGACTGCAGCCTGATGACCGACAAAAATTGGGAGTACCTGTTCAACCACTACGCTTCGCCCCTGAACGAGGGCGGGTGCACCGTCTATTTCCAGCATTTGGAACTGTTGTCCCACCAGTACCAGCAGGAACTTCTGGCGGTGGCCACCGAGACCAATCTCCCCCGCCGCGTCCGGCTGCTGTTTTCGGCGGCCTGCGTCGAGGGCCAGCCCCTGCCCGAGCCGGTGCAGGTGCTGCGCGGCCAGCTGGGCTGCCTGACGCTGCAGCTGCCCACCCTGCGCAGCCGCCGCGACGAGCTGCCCAGTCTGGCCAGCCTCTACCTCAGCAGCCTGAATGCCGAGCTGGGCAAACAGATCATCGGGTTCGACCCCCGCGCCTCCGAGCAGCTGCTGCAATACGACTGGCCCAACAACTACACCCAGTTCAAGCAGGTGCTGCAGGAGCTTGTCACCCTGACCGACTCGGCCTACATCCGGGGCAGCGCGGTGGCCGAGGTGCTGGCCCGGGAGCGCAGCACCTACCATTCGGAGGCCGCCGTCTCCGCCCCGGCCGCCGAGGCGGCTTCCGGCACCCTGGACGAGATCGTCATGAACGCCATCTACCGCACCCTGGCCGCGGTGGGCGGCAACCAGACCGCAGCGGCCAAACGGCTGGGCATCAGCCGTACCACGCTGTGGCGGTATCTGAATCCGCAAAAAACAGCGCAGGACAAAAAGAAGGCATGATCTTTCTTTTCTGAATGATGCTCCGCAGGGCCAGAGGGCCAGGGAGGGGGTTTCGATTCCCCCTCCCTAGGCCCTCTGGACACCCTACCCACCCCTAAACGACCAGGGGGTGTCCCCCTGGACCCAAAAGCGGAAAGTCGCTCCGGGCGTCTGGCTGAAAAAGCTCTTTACTGCGCAATAGAGGAAATGCGCATCGCTTTTTCCGGGCGCCAGCCGCCCGCCGCTCCTATCTGTATGCGCCCGCCTCAGCGGGCGCGGCTCCGTCGTTATCCATCAAGAACTGCAGCCGGCACACCGGGAGCCCACCCGCCCACCCCAGAGGAAGTCCCCCGCGGCTGTGCCGCCGCCCCCTTGGGGCTGCAAAACAAAAACAGCATCTTCTTCCACAGCCTGAACAGGTCCGTAAAAAGTAGACAATAGACAAAAAACCTCCCCGTGTAGGA
>DSTMR04002__coassemble_666_pt1 | contig 58011 bp, 56 predicted proteins | sample DSTMR04002__metabat2_low_PE_045 | metagenome-assembled genome bin DSTMR04002 | reverse complement strand
CAGCAAATCTGAAACAGATTGGTCTGTACGATTTCGCTATTTGTCAACAGCTCCATTTTGTCCAGTACCATCAAAACCGAGTTGCCACCGTGACAACTTGAGAGAACCTGTGTGGTTCCGGTCAAATTGACCGGAACCACTTTAGGGTCATAAAGAATCGCGCATATAGTGCGTTTTGGGGTTTTCGCTATGTACGTATGTACAGGTTCTGTACGCACGTACATAGCAAAAAGGCGAAATCCTCTCACTATACCTGATTTTGGCTGTTCCCAAAGTGGGAACAGGCAATTTTGCTGATTGGTTCAGAACTCAGGCTGTGGATTTTATAGGTGTGTTCAATTTGAACACACCTACTTTGGACCCATAAAGCGCTGTGCCTGGAGGATATTTGCCGTAGCCATTGTACGAATCTCGTACATAGGTACACAGCAAAAAGGGCAAGTTCTCCCATTCTCCCACATAAAGGAAATCCTCTGTAAAGTGATGGGGTCGGTGATTCGCCGTCCCCTTTCTGGCAGGGTAAGGATGTCGTGCTTCACGGCTTCCATCTAATCCGGAACAGTGGGGGTGATTTTTCAATTGGTTGTGACCAAATTGGTCACAACCAATTCAAGGGAGTAACAAACGGTTACACCCTCTAGAGCCTTTCACCAAATAGGTTTGTACTGACCTTGTACATACGTACATAGCGAAAAGGCCAAGTTTTCCCATATACAGAATTACCGGCTCCAGGATGGGGGAAGACGCCTCGATTCCTAGATAGCCCCATACGCGGCTGCCCATTTGACTGTGGCATCGGAAAAGAGAAGGTGTACCCTGATTCGGGGTACACCTCCTTTTGTGTCTGGATGGGGTTGAGCCGGTCCTGTCAGGTGCGTAACGTTTCGTTAGATATCTCCTTTTCATCAATCTCTGCCGGTCTCCCTCATCGCTTCTGACAGGCAACCGCTCATTTCTGAGGGCGCTGTGCCATCCCTTTCGGGCGCTCGCTCCGGGTGGAGGTCGTCGCGGTTTTGGCGGTGAGGACGGTCATTCACTTATCTGTGAAGGTTATTATAGCAGGAAAATTCTGATTTCCTGATTTTTCCATAAATTAAAATAAAGGCGCTCTGACAGCCGTTTTCCACGATTATGGACGAAACGGATATGTGTTCAAAACATCGGGGAATTCGATCCTTCGACCCCATTCGACAGGTCGAATATGCTAAAATAAAAAATAATGGAGGTGAAGCAATGCAGACGAAACTGACCACGGGAGAACGCCTCACCGACTTGAGGCGGGAGCATAACCTGACGCTGGAACAGGTATCTGAGCAGACCGGGATTGTAAAGTCAACTCTCAGCAACTACGAAAACGACAAAAAGCCGGATATCAACCTGGTGGCATTGGAAAAACTGGCGGCTCTCTACGGTGTAGGCTTGGAGTATCTGCTGGGTTTGACCGAAAACAAAAAACACTCAAAGACAAGTCTTGCGGACCTGCATCTGAGTGATGACGCAGTGGATGTATTGAGCAGTGGAACAGTCAACAACCGACTCCTGTCGGAGCTAATCGCCCACCCTGAATTTGCCCGGCTGATGGCGGATATGGAGATCTACGTGGATGGCATCGTATCTATGCAGATCCGCAATCTGAACAGCTTGCTGGAATCTGCCCGAACCGCTATTCTGGAAAAGTATCACCCCAAAGAGGACGACACCCTATTGACCTTAAAGGCTACCCAAATTGATGAGGATGAATACTTTGCCCGCGTGGTCAGCGACGATGTGGAGCGCATCCTGAAGGAACTGAAACAGGCCCACAGTGGAGATCAGGGGAGTGCTGCTGCGGATGATGCCGCCTCTCTCAAAGAGTACATTGAAGCCATTTCCGAGACGGAGGGCAGTGATTTCCAGAAATGGATTATGATTTTCTGTAAGCAGATTCGCCTGCCTTACAACAAACTAACCGACACCGAAAAACAGTGGCTGATTCAAATCAGCCGAAAATCGAGCCTCCTGAAAACCGGGACCAGTCAGAGGGGAAAGCATCCAAGAAAGCGATAGGGGAGCACCTGACATAAGAGAATCCGCTGCGGCGGGGCTTTATATACCTTTGTTCCGCAGACGGCAAAAGGCTGGCAGCCTGTGCTTTTAGGCACAAACTGTCAGCCTTTCTTTGTCGCTTCTGCTGCCCTGCAGGGGCACCTTGTTGTCAGGAGAGCAGAGCGGAACTGCCCCTCTCAGCTACCGTCTGCTGCACAAAGGTATAACACACTAGACTTTGTAACCAAAGTCGTGTGCCACGAAACCCCAGCGCGGTTTCTTTGGATTCTTCCGGCTCAAAGGGCTGGGCCCCTTGATGACCATTCTGGACGGAATAGTTGTATGTGGTATAGATCAGCTCAAGGGGCAGCTTTTTAATTCTATTCTCGTGTGCTTAGAATATCTTGAGCTGCTTTTAAATCACACCTGGAATATTCCCAAGGAAATCCATTGCCATCATATAATGTTCCATTATGGCTGCCTTCCTGATATACGAATTTTTCTGTAAACTCACCATGGTCCCAAGCAATCGTTACACCACTTGAGAAATCACCTGTATAAGGACCTTTATATAAGTATGTATCATCGGTTCCAAATTGTGCAGCTGTTTGCGTATCAGTATCAAACATGATGTATAAGTCATAACTGGGAAGATCACGAACAAAGGCGAGTTCATAGTCTGAAATAAAATCAGAGGATTCTGAAGATTCTTCCGAAGAGGTTGCTGTTCCATCACTGGATGGTTCAAGTGTTCTTATAGACTGAATTATTTTCATGAAATCTTCAGTATAAGAATAGACGGTATTATCAGTTTGAGATAAAACTATAGTACACCAATGACGATCTGTCTCTGATGGAAAGGTAAACCATTCACCATAGCCGGATGTAGAAATATCGTTTGTTTTAACTGTTATAGGGCCTTTATATAAAATACCTTTTACATTGCCCGTATCAATTACTTCATAGTCGGTCACTTCATCGAATACACCAGACTCAAGGGAGGCTATCATATTATCATTGTCTGCCATTAGACCATCGAAGGTAACTGGATAATTCGGATCAGACTCTGCGCGCGCAGTTATTTGAAGCATGGCCACTTTTCCGCCGGTTTCTGCGTAGCGCTGGATGCCGCCGTCGATGCTGTTTTCCGTCGCCGAATCCCAATAGACAGGAATCTCGATCTCATACGCTGCAAAGGTGTAGGATTCATTGGTGCTGGCGTCAAAGCCGTCTTTTTCGGCCCGGTCCTCTGCATGGGAAGAGGAGGCTACGGAGGAAGATTCCGGTTCCATCAGCGCGCTGTCTGCGGACAGGGCAGTACTGTCTGCTGCCGGAGTCTCCTCAGATGCTTTTTCACCCTCAGCCAAGAGGATGGCAAGAAACAGTACAATTAAGGCAATCCCGAGGGTTCGGCCCTTTTTCCGGGGAGATTTTCTTTTCTTTTTGGGTTGTGGTTTGTTACTCTCCATGGGACGGTCTGCCATCTGCCGCCCTGTTTTGAAGGGATTGGCAGGAGCAGGATTGGTCGGTATGGGCTCCGTTTTTTCTGCCTCGGGTGGTGGTGTTTCCAGTCTGCTGCCGCAATAGGAGCAAAATGCTGCATCGTTGGAGAGCTCAGCTCCGCAGTTTGGACATTGTTTCATGTTCTATCTCTCCTTTACATCTGGGGGATGGGCGGAATGGCGGCAAACAAATGCTTCAGCTCGTCTATGGTTCCTGCCCTTGCCCATTGATCCATACCAGCCTTCCAAACCAGGCTGTCGGCATTGAGCTGCCCTGCAGCAGCCATTTTTGCCAGGGAAGGCAGATCATAGGGGCCGGTTGCCTGTCCGTTGATAGCCACATGGAATACGACAGAGGGAATCGGAGGAGGTGTTGTACTGAGCGACTGGGCCTGAGAAACCGGAGGAGTGCCCTGCATGAAGCTGTTCATGGCACCGGCAATGTTTTGGCCCACGGCACCGCCGATGGCCATACCGGCCATCATGGAAGCTGCATGAAAACCATCCCCCATTACACCGCCGGCTCCGCTGTTTCCCATTTGGCCCAGTGCTTGGGCGCCGGCAACGCCGACTTCTGCCTGCTTTTCCACCTGGAAGGCTCCCAGATGGGTGCTTTGCGTTTGCTTGTGCATCGCATACTGGCCCTCCTCGCGCTGCATCCGCAGGCGCTCGGTGTAATCCTGTGTGTCAGCCTGGGTCCTGGCGGCAGTCATATCCCGGGTGACTTTCATCAGCTGATGATATCCCTCGCTGGCCTTGTCGATTTCAATGGCGCCAATGTCTACGCCGGAAACGGTGACGCCAAAATCTTCTTTCAGCCGCTGACCGAGATTATACTCGATCTCGTCATTGATGGGGGCGATTTTGCTTTCCATTTGGATCACCGGAATATTGTGGGCAGCGGGGGCGTTGGCCACAATATCTTTGACATAACGGCTGACCGCGTCCCGGATTTGCCGCTGGAAATCTTCCGGATGGAAGGTGCCGAGACGATGCAGTTTCACAAAGGCGCGATAATCCGAGATGGAAAAACTGACTGTGCCACGAACCGCCACAGGTACGCCGAAATCCGTGAATCTTGGGTCATATACATCAAAGAATGGCACACCAAATTTCACTTGGAGAATCTGGGCCAGATTGATAAAGTAGACCTCGGCCTGGAATGGTGTGCCGCCCCCATAGGCCAGTCCTACAAGACTGGCAAGGACAGGAAGATTCTCTGTGTCCAGAATCCGGTCACAGGGGCCTTCGATGTATTCCTGCTGGGTTCCGTTGTATTGGGAGTACACGAATACTGCAACTTCACCGTCCCTGACCCGCAGGGAAGACCCCCAGCGGATGGCGTTCTCTCTAGTTCCCTTGCCAGGGGCGATCCCGGCCGGATGCCATTTCCAAATCAGATAGGATGGCTCATCGCAGCGGATCTCGTCCATCAAACTGCCACTTTTATGGTTTCTATGAAACAGTGCCATTTCCTTCCCTCCGTTCATGTTGGTTACATTCGCTTAACCAAGATTACTACAACAATGGCCAAAATCAGGATACCTGCTGTGATGCCCAATGTAGCCATTGGATTTGCAATCAATCCCAGCAAGAAGAGCCAGCCTGCAATGCCGCCAACAATAAGCAGTATTTTTTGAAGCTTTTTAATTTTTAATTCTTTCTGTTTTTGCTGATAGATACTTTCGATTTGTGCAAAGTATGGGTGATTGCTCATGGAGATACGGGCTTTTTGATAGGCCTGGTCTAGTTTCGCTATCCATGCCTTTGTAACCTCATCATCAACGCCTTGCTTAATATCAATATTGGTTGCAGCCAATATCATAAACTCCATGATGTCCTCTTTTGTGTTAGGGATGGAAAAGTTGATAATAAGTGAGGCTTTTTCGTGGCTTTTTTGAAGCTCAAATCTCTTTAAAGCTTCCTCAGCTTCATTTCCCTCTTTAAAATCCTTTCCAAAAAGCATTTTCATAATGGACTTCTTTTCTTCAAAAGTTGGCATTTTTTCGGCAGTGATGTTTTCCAATTTCGATGCCAATTCTTGAACGGAAGAAGAGCTTTTTGCATCTCGTATTTCGTACCCGCAAGCAGGACAAACAGTGACAAATGCTTCCAAAACCTCGCCACAGTTGGGACATTTGTGTATATAACCTTCATACACTGTTTTTCTTTCTGTAGGATTACCACTGGTTGGGATTTTCTGCTTGGGTTCTTTAGGTTCCTGATTATTTCCAGGAATAGGTTCGCCGCAGTGCTTACAAAACCTGGCTCCATTATCCAATTTTGCCCCACAATATGGGCAAAACAGAATTCTTTTTCTATCAAAAGATTCCTGCTCTGAATTTTTTGCAGTCATAAAAATAGGCATTTTTATTCCTCCCCAGTATATTAACTTTAAAAGCCATGATCGGGCGGTGTTTTGACCGCATCGCAGATATCCCCAATGTTGCAGTCCAAATATTCACAGATTCGCAAAAGGACAGAAAGAGCCACTTCTTCATTCCGCCGCAATTTTGTCATGGTTCCAGTGGCTATATTCAAATCCTTGCGAAGTGTGGCTGGAGATATTTCCTGTTCGATCAGGCGTATCCACAGCTTTTTGTAACTGATCTTCATGATGGTGTTCTCTTTCTTGCTCCATAATGGTGAGTCTATAAAATGATTATACATCTGACTTGTGACAGGGTCAATGGAAAATCGCTATAAGGCAAATAAATTTCGCAAGAAGTTAAGAAAATAAGGCATGAAAATGATACGCCTGGGAAATACTGCTGTTTACCAACTCGTTTCTATGTGATCACCTAACCCAAATGGACCGCACATCTCTGCCGATGGCAGAAGCATACCGTATGGTAGAAAAGGTGCCGCCATACTTGCGTCCATCATAAACAGCGATCACACGCTGAGAATGATCCACCATATAACGGTTCCGTTCCATGTAACAGGAGGGGATATAACTTTCACGGATCACAGTTACCCGGTCGCAAACAAGAAGAAGGCGTTGAAACTCCCTGTTGGGAGTTTGCATCCGGTCCCGGTAGGGGATGGCCGCTTCCAAAGACAAGGCCGGGTTGCGTTGCTTTTCCTCTGCTACGATAGCTGAAAACAGCAAGTCAGAGCCATCCGCAAAGCCTGAAATGAATCGGGTATGGCCGTCCGCAATCGCTGCTTGGATTTCTCGGTATAGGCTGTATTTGATGGTGTTGATTTTGCTCGCAGGTATGTCACGATGTCCGGTAACACAACACGTCTTTGAATCCATCTGGATGCCTCCTTTTGGTCTGCTTCCTATATAGGCAATATTGCCTATAACACTTTATCTCCATTATAGGCAATAATGAAGATAAAGCAAGACCGGGATGGGGGGAAGCTGGATGATCTCATACGCTCCTTTGTGGGAGACTATGAAAAAGCGCGGAGCCACCACCTATACGCTCGAGTTCAAGGGCGGGATCAGCAGCTCCTCGATACGAAGACTCAAAGCCGGCGAATCTGTGTCGACCAATACACTGGACGCGCTGTGTAAAATACTGGACTGTACACTGGATGAGATCATCACATATCTGCCAGATAAGCAAACATAAAAGATGGAGCTTTAGCCCCATCCTTTTTGGCATTGTAGGTTTTGACCATTTGCCTGGGCAGTGCATTTTTCTTGATGAACACTGGTAACTCTGTTATAATAAAAGTTAAAGCTATACTAAGAGCATTAATATCTATTTCTCTTAAAATTGCCTGTTATCTTGTAAAGTTGAGTTACTGATAACTTTAAGGCCGCCGTTTTGACAAATTAGGAAAGGGTGTGGGTTATATGGGGCAATTTGAAATTATTACATCAATTCTTAATCTAATTGCAGTTATTCTGATTCCGGTAGTGTCTGTTTGTGTAGGGCAGCATTTACAGAACAGAGAAGCCAAGCGAAAAGACAAGTTGGAAATCTTCAAAACACTTATGGCAAATCGTGTTATATGGTCTCCGGAAAGTGTAAGAGCGATGAATACGATTGATATTGTCTTTTCCACAGACAAAGGTGTTCGAAAAGCCTGGAAAGAGTATTATGATGCATTATGTGTAGTAAATCCAAATGAAATTCAAGCTAAGCGAGTTCAACAGTCTCAAATTAAATTACTGGAAGAGATGGCTGTATCTTTAGGATATAAAGATAAAATAACATGGGAAACAATTCAGAATCCATACATACCACAAGGCATGGTGGATTCTATGGGGCAACAGAAAGAAATGCAGAATGGACAGGTTGAATTGGCAAAAGCTGCTACGGTAATCGCCCAGGTAATAACTGCAAATTCAATAAAATCTAACCCTGATGAAACAGGAGGAAACACGGATTCCCACCCTTGAATGGATTGAAAAAGATAAGGTGATCAACCATCACCAGGAAGTACTCTATCGGGTTTTGGAGCGTCAGTACAGCTTTGATGAATCCGGTCAGCATAGCGAGGACAATGGCAGCGAAAACATGATTATTTACGGGGATAATCTGGAGTCACTTAAGGCGTTGTTGCCTCAGTACGAAGGAAAAATCAAGTCTATCTGGATCTGATCGTGATGCTACAGAGCGGAAAGATTCTAATGGTGGAAACCAAGGGCGACCACTTGGATAACGATGAATCCAAAGAGAAAGCCAAAATCGGTGACCAGTGGGCAAAGCTGGCCGGGAAACAATATAAGTATTACATGGTATTGAGACCAAACAGCCCGATTATTCAGGTGCATATTCCCTGGAACGGTTTATGGAGATTGTGAAGGGACTGTAATATTTACTTTAACATTAGGAGGATAGACAATGGCAAAAATAGTTTCTTTTTTCAACCATAAAGGTGGAGTTAGCAAAACAACTACGGCTTATCACGTAGCATGGATGCTTTCGGACAAAGGATACAAAGTCCTAATGGTAGATACTGATTCTCAGTGTAATCTCACAGGCCTTGCTATTGGTGAAGAGTCCTTTGAAAGGTTTTACGAAGAAAATCCCAATAACAATATTAAGTCTGCCCTTGATCCGGCATTTTTGGGACAGCCGACTCCTATTCAAGCAATTGAAGGTGTTCGAGTTAAAGAAAACTTATGGCTTGTTCCAGGGCATATTGATATTACAGAATTTGATATCTCTCTTGGAATGGCACACAATTTTTCTACATCTATGGCCATTTTGATGAATTTACCTGGTGCAATCTATGCATTTATTCAAAAAATGGTTGAAAAATACCAAATTGATTACGTTTTAATTGATATGAACCCAAGTCTTTCGGAAACAAATAAAAACTTATTGACCATTAGTGATTACTTCATAGTTCCTACTGCTCCGGATTTCTTCTCGCAGATGGCTTTATCGACGTTATCTTCAACGGTTCCAAAATGGAAAAAATGGTCCTTAACTGCTAGAGCATTTTTTAGAGACAGCATTTATCCTTTTCCTGAAAAAGATCCTAAGTTTTTAGGAATTGTAATGCAGAATTTTACCATTAGAAAAGGATGCCCTACGCAGGCATTCCAGAGCAAAATAGATAGTGTTGTTGAAAAGGTACAAAATACAGTTATTCCTGCTTTTGAATCGCAAAATTTAGTATTAGATGGAGAAAAAAGAGCAATTCAAGAAAGAGTAAAATATTGTTTGGCTTACATTTCCAATTTTCAAAGTTTAGCTCCCAAAATGCAAGAAGACGATGGACCGTCTACCCCTGTATTTGCCATTGACGAGAGATATTTGGGAAGCGGAAAGGTGCTGGAGAACTATCTTGAAAAAAGAAGAACATTTTATAATGTTTTTTCTGATATGGTTGATAAAATTGTAAATTTGACAAATTAATAGTGAGGATTGAAAATGAATACTCCAATTGACAATTTCAATCTTCATATCCTAGAGCTAAAAAAATTGGATGATATTTTCAAGTATAATGCCAGATTGCTTACACCAGGCATAGATATATCTGGTTTGCTAAGAGCCGAAATTGTGTTTGCAGTTAGTGCTTTGGATCAGTTTATCCATGCGGTGTTGATTTGCAAAGCAATGGATATATTGAAAAATAGAAAACCGCAGTCCGCATCCTTTTATAAGCTTACAATTGGCTTGAATTCTGTAAGTCTATTTCTCGATAATACCAACACAATTGATGCTTTTCCAATTATCGAAAAGGAAATCAGAACCAATTTAGGATGGAAAAGTTTTCAGCAGCCGGACAAGATTGCTGAGGCGTTAAAAATGGTGTGTGATAAGAGAATTTGGGACCAAGTTTCTGGTATAATGGGTATTTCAACTCAAACACTCAAGGAACAACTTAAGCTAATTGTAAAGCGGAGGGATTCCATTGCGCATGAAGCAGACTTTGATTTAGTGAATCAATGCCAATACCCTATTGATAGAATAAATGCAAAGAAATCGGTGAATTTTATTATTTCGCTGGTCTATGCAATTGATTCCATCGTTTTCGACTATGTCTATAATCAAGCAAATGTAAATCGGTATCTCATTACATAACAGCAAGATAGTGCCAGCCTTTTGACTGGCACTATCTTGCTGTCTAACTGTCTCAATGTAAATCAATGGAAGGGATCAATCGGCCTAGTTAGATAGCACGGAGCGAAGTGGTTCTATTTGCAGAATCAAATATTGAGTTGAAAACGATTCAATATATGGTATAATAGGCATGGAAGGAGGCGATTGCATTGAAAGAAGTCGGCAAACGGCTGCGTACACTGCGGGAGAGCCTGTCCCTGTCCCAGGCAAAGCTGGCGGAGCTTTTAGGGATCACCCAGTCCAGCCTCAACCGATACGAAAACGGTCAGTCAACCCCAACGGTAGAAGTGTTCCGCAAGTATGCAGACTTTTTCGATGTCTCGATGGATTACATCTTTGCCCGCTGTGAGAAACCGCAGGGAAAGCTGTACCACTATCAGCCGAAGGTGTGGAAAAATGGTGCTGAGATGGAGCAGTTCGTGGAGATGTGCTTTGACCCCAAGTCGCCTTATTACAACCGCATGAAAGAATCTGTCTTGCAGATGTTTGCAGAAAAGGCAGATGAGGAAGAGGAGGTGACAGGATGAACGCTGTAATCTATGCCCGCTACTCCTCCGACAACCAACGGGAAGAGTCCATTGAAGGCCAGCTCCGGGAGTGCATGGAATACTGCAAAAAGAATGGAATGGTGGTAGTCAAGGAATATATCGACCGTGCCTTTTCTGCCAAGACGGATCACCGCCCTGATTTCCAGCGGATGATTAAGGACAGCGCCAAAGGGCTGTTTGACGTGGTTGTGGTCTGGAAGCTGGACCGATTTGCCCGCAACCGCTATGACAGCGCCCATTACAAAGCCGCTCTAAAAAAGAATGGCGTGCGGGTGGTGTCGGCAAAGGAAAACATTGCCGATGGCCCGGAGGGCATCATCCTGGAGTCCATGCTGGAAGGTATGGCAGAATACTATTCTGCGGAACTGTCCGAAAAGGTGATCCGCGGCCATACCGAAAATGCACTCAAGTGCAAGTATAATGGCGGCACACCCACCTTTGGTTTCCAGATTGACGCGGACAAACATTACCAGCCCGATCCGATCACAGCTCCTGTTGTGCTGGATATCTTTAAGATGTACGACACGGGTTCTACTATGAAAGAGATCGTGGACCATCTGAACGGATTGGGAGTTACAACGGTGCGTGGGAAACCGGCAGATATGAATTTTATCTCTGGAATTCTTCATAATCGGAGATATATCGGGGAATATAGGTACCGCGATATCGTGGTGCCGGACGGCATTCCGGCTCTGGTCCCAACGGATTTGTTTGATCGGGTGCAGAGCCAGATGCAGAAAAACAAAAAGGCCCCGGCCCGTCACAAGGCCGAGGACGACTACCTGCTGACCACCAAGCTGTTTTGTGGTTCCTGCAAGGCAATGATGGTGGGGGAATGCGGGACAAGTTCCAGCAAAGGCCAGGTCTACCATTATTACCGCTGTGTCAACAGCAAACGGAAAAAGACTTGCAATGCCAAACACAAAAGCGTGCGAAAGGAACCTCTGGAGCGCGCCGTGGTGGATTCCGTCATGCGGAATATCATGGACGATGCCTTTGTGGAGTATTTTACCGATCAGGCACTGGCGGTCCAGGGGCAGGAGAGCAGTGAGCTGCCCGCCCTGCGCCGTCAACTGGCAGATACCGAAAAGGCAATCGACAATCTGTTGAACGCCATCCAGGCCGGTGCTTTCAATGCATCTGTCAAGCGTCGGCTGGATGAGATGGAAGAAACCAAAGAAAAGCTGGAGCTGAGCATCGTGAAAGAAGAAATCAGGAAGCCTCAGTTCACCAGAGAGCAGATTCAGTTCTATATTCTCCAGTTCCGCAAAGTGGACATCAACACCCTGGAAGGCCGGAGGCGGCTGATTGACAGTTTTGTCAACAGCGTGGTGGTATATGATGACTACCTGCTTGTGACCTTCAACTATAAGGAAGGGACAGAGCAGATCACCTTTGACCAGATTGAACGTTCGGATTTGTCCTCCCTCGGGGGACCAGAAAGACCGTCAGCAACAGCTGGCGGTCTTTTCTTATTTCTGCGTGAAAGAAAAGGGACGTCTATGGAATGGTTTGCATCGCTGCGGGCCCTGCTGGGGCTGGACGCGGCCGTCAAGAAAGGCATCGAAGGGGAGGAGGCCGTAGCCGCCAAGCTGGCCGAAAAGGGTTGGTTTAGGGTCAAAGGGCTGTGCCTGCGCAACCTCTATCTGCCGGTGCCGGAGGGCACTGCCGAGATCGACCTGCTTTACCTGACCCGGAAGGGTATCTTTGTAATCGAGAGTAAAAATTATACCGGCTGGATCTTCGGCCGGGAGGATGAACCGGAATGGAGCGTCTCGGTCTATGCGGGGCGGAGCTGGCTGGGCCGGACGAAAACCGAGACCCACGCCCTCTATAACCCCATCTGGCAGAACGCCGGCCATGTCCGCGCCCTCGAAGCCCTGGTGGGGGAGGAGGTGCCCCTCTGGCCGGTGGTGGTGTTCACCGGCCGGTGCCGTCTGGAGGACGTGGAGTGGGACAGCGAGGACGTCTCGGTCTGCAAGTTGGAGGAGCTGCCCCGCGTGCTGCGGCGCACAGGACGCAAGACCCTCAGCCAGCGCGAGGTCCGCGCCCTGTACGACCAGCTGGAGCCCTACACCCGGGCCAGCTGGGGCCAGAAGCGGGCCCATGTGCGGCAGGTCCGCCGCATCGAGAGGGAACAGGCCAGGGGCCGCCTGGGCCGCTGCCCCTGGTGCGGCGGGGCGCTGGTGCTGCGCACGGCCCGGCAGGGCGTCAACGCCGGCCGGCAGTTCTACGGCTGCTCCAACTACCCCAACTGCCGGTACACGCGGGATGTGTCATCCGGGCAATAAGGCCGTCCTTGCCCTTTCTGCAAGCCTGTGTTATACTCGTAGCAGGAAAGTGAAGGAGGTGCGTCAAATGAGAAAAACATGGTGGAAGGTGCCGCTCTACTGCATCGTGGCCAGCTGGGTCTCCTTTCAGCTGGAGACCATCCTTGGAAGATGGACTCTTGTAACCTTGCCGGACGGAAGTCTGACGACGGATTTCACCCGATGGAGGATCATGGAGGCTGTTCTGCTTGCGGCGATAGTCTGCGTGGGCGGGTTCCTCTTTTTCCGCAGGATGACGCGGAAGGAGATTTTTTTCTCCGCCTCTGTTCTGGTTGTTTTTAATGTGGCGGCTGGCTTCATCACCTCTCAGATGCAGCCGGTGGCCTCCGTCTATTTTGGTTGGATGACTGGGTGGAGTGGGGTTGTTTCCAGTTTGCTTTTTTCGCTCACACAAAAACCCTGGCTCGCTTCGATCGTCCAATGGGTGCTGCCTCCCTATATTTTTGTCCTTTTTGGAAGAAAAGACGAAAAAGAACACGAAGAAAAATAAAAAGCAGGGCGGGAACATCGCTGAAGGTGTTCCCGCCTTTTGCTTTGTCAAGACCTCCCAAAAGAGAAATAAACGTTCGATATTTGTAAAAGATGCACAAAATCAAAGGTCATACTATGGATTAAATGCGAAAATATCGTGAAAGCTTGCCTTCAAACTATTTACAAATCGGTAACAGGTGCGTTAAACTTAATACAAATAAAATTCAAAAAAGCGAGGTTTATCGGAGAGGCCGGATGCTGCGGTCCCTCCCATGCACCCCGCCGGGGCTTGTCCCAAGCGGTTTGGGGGACAGGCCCCCTGAGGAAGGATGAGGCAAACTTGGAAACACGAATCGGATGGCGCCGCCGTCTGGCTGCGCTGCTGCTGGCCGTTGTGCTGCTGGTGCCCTGTATGCCGCGGGCGCTGGCTGCTGACTTGAATGTGGACGCCGGCTTTTACCTCAAGCAGAGCCGCAGCGGCACCTGCACCCTGACCGCCGCCGCCATGATGCTGCGCCGCCGCGCCTACCTCGATGGCCTGGCCGACTGGGTGGACGTGACCGAGAACAGCGTCCGCCCCGCCGCGTGGTCCAACGGGCTGTCCCACAGCTTTACATACAAGGCCATGAAGGTGCGCTACGCCACCCTGCCCGCCGACAACGGGGCCAAGACCCAGACCCTGATCGACCTGCTGGCAGCCCATCCCGAGGGCATTGTCCTGTATGACCGGCGGCAGCCCCATGCCATTTTGCTCACCGACTACACCGACGGCGTGTTCTACTGCTCCGACCCGGCCGGCAACATCAGCGCCGGGCGGGTGCCCATCTCCAGCGCCAGCGTTTCCATCGCGGGGTCGTCCTGCTACTGGTACATCGCTGAGGACAACAACGCTGTGGCGGGCGCATCTCAGACCAGCGGGCTGCAGCTGTCTGGCGTGACTTATCCTGTCAACGTCCATGCGGGCAGCGGCATGAGCCTGAACGGCACCGTCGTTGCGTCCAACGGCAGCACCCTCGTTGAGGCGGCCGTGTGGATCGAGGACGCCGCCGGCAACACCGTCATGAGCGCATCGGCCAACCTGACCGGCGGCGAAAGCAGCTGGTCGGTGCACGACATCGACAGCGCCATCCGCTTCGGCGAGCTTCCCGCCGGCAATTACACCTATCTGCTGATCGCCGAGGACACCGCCGGGGACAGCCTCTGCTTCGGGACCGACTTTACCGTGTCGGACAACCCTGCGGTGGACGGCTGCTACTGGTCTGCGCAGGACCCCGAGGGGACCATGCTGCAGGAAGATGCGGCTTCTGACACTGCGCAGGAGCAGTCCAAGAGCTTTGGCAGCCAGCTGATGGATTTCTTTGGCAGCCTGTTCTAAACGCAATACCGACACAGCCCCGGCGCTTGTCTGCTCACGCCGGGGCCGTTTTTATCCTTCCAGGGTGGTGCCGGGGAAATAGTGGGCCAGGATCTCGATCCAGCTTTTGCCCTGCTCGGCCATGGCCTTGGCGCCCCACTGGCTCAACCCCACCCCGTGGCCGTAGCCGCGTGTGGTGAAGGCGAAAGCGCCGCCGTTCCACTGGATGGAGAAGCAGGCGCTGCGCAGCCCCAGGGCGGAGCGCAGGTTGGCGCCCGTCACGGTCTGCCCGCAGACCGGCAGGGAGGCCACATAGCCCGAGGGGGTGTAGCTGGCTGTGCCGAACCAGGCCGCCGGGTCGATGCCCTCGGTGGAGATGCCCAGGGAGGAGGCCAGCGCCCCGCTGACCTGCTCGGCCGACAGGGTGACAGTCACCTCGTAGTCCTGGGCGGCGCGGTCGCTGCTGCTGTCCACCGCCCGCAGATAGGGCAGGGCCGCGCCCCAGACGTTTTCGCTGGCTTCGGTCTGCCCGTTGGAAATGGCAAAGTAGCTGGCGCCCGCCGGCGCGCCGTCATAGTACAGCACCGCCCCTGCCACCTGGTCCACCAGGGCGGACAGCCGGGCGTAGTTGGCCTCGTAGGCGGTGCCCCAGTAGCTGCGCAGCACCGGGTCGGTCAGGCAGCCCTGCCGCCGGGCCGGGTCCACCGTCAGCCAGGGGCCTTCGGCATCGGTGCGGTGGTCCCGGCAGTAGAGGATGTAGCTGTGACAGGCCACCGCCTGGGCTTTGAGGGCTTCGTCCGGCCAGCTGACCGGCATTTCGGCCGCCACCGCGCCGATCAGGTAGTCCCGCACCGAAAGGGTAAAGTCCTGGCCGCTCTCGCTGTCCCGCAGCAGGACCTGCTCCTGCGGCTCGGCCGGGGGCAGGGCCCCAGGTTCCGCCGGTTGGGCGTCTTGGCTGGATGCGGCCGCGCTGGAAGGGGCGCTGCCGGCCGGGGCAGGGGCAAAAACGCCGGTCAACGCCCCGGCCAGCCAGTAGCCGGCCAGGGGCAGGGCGCTGCCCAGCACCAGCAGGGCGGCGGCCAGAAGAAGAATGGCTTTTTTCACGCTGGAACAGCCTCCTTTTGCGTCATGGTATGGGTACAGCGTACCACAGGCCGGCTGCGGGAAGGGGCGAAACCTGCCCGGCCCAAAACCTCAAAATGTGAATAAAATCCGAACAAAATCAAAATATTTTGCATTTTGGGCCGGGTTTGGATCGTTTTGGCTTGAATTTATTCAGCAAAAGCGCTATCATAACATTATCTACCGGTAAGGGGGGACATTGTACCGACAAGCATGCGTCATACCGCCGCGGGCCCGTTCGCCGCGGTGAATGATTAGGAAGGGAAGGGGATTTGTCATGATGAATTTAGGAACCACCGAGAACGAAGCCATGAAGACCCTCTGTGAGGAGTATCTGGCCAACAACTACATCGACCCTGAGACCAGCGAGCGGCTGGGCGTCAAGCGGGGCCTGCGCAACCCGGACGGCACCGGCGTGCTGGCCGGCCTGACCAACGTCTGCGACGTCGTGGGCTACCGCAAGGACCAGGAAGGCCACATCATCCCGATCCCGGGCCGCCTGATCTACCGCGGCGTCAACATCAACGAGATCGTGGAAGAAGCCTACCGCAACGACCGCTTTGTGTTTGAGGAAGTCATCTGGCTGCTTTTGTTCGGCAGCCTGCCCAACAAGGCCCAGCTCGAGAGCTTCTGCCAGATCCTGTCCGAGCACCGCGCCCTGCCCGACGGCTTTATGGACACCATGAACGCGCCCTCGCCCAACATCATGAACAAGATGCAGCGGTGCGTGCTGGGGATGTATTCCTACGACGACAACCCCGAGGACCTGAGCCTGGAAAACCTGCTGCACCAGAGCATCACCCTGATCGGCTCGATGCCCACCATGATGGTCAACGCTTACCAGATGAAGCGCCGGGTGTACGATAAGCAGAGCATGTTCTTCCACCTGCCCCAGCCGGGCCACTGCACCGCCGAGCACATCCTGAGCACCTACCGCCCGGACCAGAAGTTCACCCATGAGGAAGCCAAGCTGCTGGATACCTGCCTGCTGCTGCACGCCGACCACGGCGGCGGCAACTGCTCCACCTTTGCCACCCGCGTGGTGTCCTCCTCGGGTTCGGACACCTATTCGGCCATTGCGGCGGGCATCGGCGCGCTGAAGGGCCCCAAGCACGGCGGCGCGAACCTGCAGGTCAACCGCCAGCTGAAGGACATCCTGGCCCATGTGGAAAACTACGACGATGACGACGAGGTGCGGGAGTATCTGCGCCGCATCCTGCGCAAGCAGGCCGGCGACGGCAGCGGCCTGATCTACGGCATGGGCCACGCCGTCTACACCATCAGCGACCCCCGTGAGGTCATCCTGAAAGAGCGCGCCCGCCACCTGGCCTATGAAAAGGGCTTTGAGGCCGAGTACAATATGCTGTGCAGCATCGAGCGGCTGGCCCCGGCCATCTTTGCCGAGGAGAAGGGCAGCGCCAAACCCGTCTGCGCCAACGTGGACCTGTTCAGCGGCCTGATCTACCAGATGCTGGGCATCTCGGAGGACCTGTACACCCCGCTGTTCGCCATCGCCCGTCTGCCGGGCTGGTGCGCCCACCGGATCGAGGAAGTGGTGTTTGCCAACCGCATCATCCGCCCGGCCTACAAGTATCTGGGCGTGCGGCAGCGCTATAAGCCCCTCGAGGAGCGGTGATCTATGCGGAAATATATTGCCGGCGTGCTGACGGCCGGCGTTCTGTTCTGCGCGCTGCGCTGGGCTGACCTTGCCCTGTGGACCGACCGGGAGACCGGCCTTGTCACCGCCGGCCCGGTCTGGGCGCGGTATCTGGTCCTGGCTGTGCTGGCGGGGCTGGCCCTGCTGGCAGGGCACCGGTCGGCGGGCCCGGCGGGGGAAGTGTCCCGGCCCCGGACCCGTAAGGCGGCGCTGGCCCTGAGCGTGCCGGCCTTTGCGGCGGGCGCGCTGTACCTGGCGCAGGGCGTGCTGGACCTGCTCGGGGCGGCGGGCGTACCTGACCTTGCCCGCGGCGTGCTGGAAGTGCTGTGCGCCCTCTGGCTGGAATGTCTGGGCCAGCACTGGCTGCTGGCCGGCCTGCGCAGCCAGCGCCGCGCATCCGCCCCGCCCCCGGCTTTGCTCGGGGTGCTGGGCAGCCTCGTCTTTGTCTGGGACGTGCTGGCCAGCTTTATGACCAACGGTTCCAGCTGGCACCGCACCATCCCCACCGCGGCGGTGTGGCAGGCGCTGGCGGCTCTGCTTTTGCTGGCGGCTGTGCTGCGGGCGGTCTGCCTGCCCGGCGCGGCCAGCCCCAGGAGCCTGTGCCGCTGCGGGCTGCTGGCCTGGGTGCTCTGCTTTGCCTGGCAGGTGCCCCGGTGCGCCCTTTTGCCGGCCGGCCCGGGGGACTGGGGCATGGCGGTGCTGGGGCTGCTGGGGGGCGTGTGCGCCCTGCTGTGCGCCAGCCCGGAGCCGCTGCGGCGGGGCAGCCATGCCGCTGGATGATTGGCTAAAATTACTGAAAATTCTTGAATGAAAGAATATAAAACTTACAAAAATGGAAAATGGCTTGTTATTTGTTTGGCAGGCTCTTGAAGGTTTTGGATTTTTGTTCTATAATAAAGACACCGTGGACACCGTGAAATTGATCCAGATTCCAAGGGTAAAAATTTTAGGAGGTACTATACAATGGCTGTAAGAGTTGCTATCAATGGTTTTGGCCGCATTGGCCGTCTGGCTTTCCGTCAGATGTTCGACGCTGAGGGTTACGAGGTCGTCGCCATCAACGATCTGACCAGCCCCAAGATGCTGGCTCACCTGCTGAAGTACGATACCGCTCAGGGCTCCTTCTGCGGCAAGATCGGCGAGAACAAGCACACCGTTTCTTCCACCGAGGACTCCATCGTCGTCGACGGCAAGGAGATCAAGATCTACGCCATTAAGGACGCCAAGGATTGCCCCTGGGGCGAGCTGAACGTTGACGTCGTTCTGGAGTGCACCGGCTTCTACACCAGCAAGGACAAGAGCATGGCTCACATCGCTGCTGGCGCCAAGAAGGTCGTCATCTCCGCTCCTGCCGGCAATGACCTGAAGACCATCGTCTACTCCGTCAACGAGAAGACCCTGACCAAGGAAGATCAGGTCATCTCCGCCGCTTCCTGCACCACCAACTGCCTGGCTCCCATGGCCGACACCCTGAACAAGGCTTATCCCATTGTCTCCGGCATCATGACCACCGTTCATGCTTACACCGGCGACCAGATGATCCTGGACGGCCCCCAGCGCAAGGGCGACCTGCGCCGCGCTCGTGCCGGCGCTCAGAACATCGTGCCCAACAGCACCGGCGCTGCCAAGGCCATCGGCCTGGTCATCCCCGAGCTGAACGGCAAGCTGATCGGCTCTGCCCAGCGTGTGCCTGTTCCCACCGGCTCCACCACTATCCTGGTGGCTGTCGTCAAGGGCAAGGACGTCACCAAGGAGTCCATCAACGCCGCTATGAAGGCTGCCGCTTCTGAGTCCTTCGGCTACAACGAGGACCAGATCGTTTCTTCCGACGTCATCGGCATGCGCTACGGCTCTCTGTTCGACGCTACCCAGACCATGGTCGCTAAGATCGACGACGACACCTATCAGGTGCAGGTCGTGTCCTGGTACGACAACGAGAACAGCTACACCTCTCAGATGGTCCGCACCATCAAGTACTTCGCCGAGAACTGCTAAGTTCGGAGGGTACACCAAAGACCTGAATAGGGCCGCCGGCTTTCGGGCTGGCGGCCCTTTTTGTTGCCCCTGCGCTGGACATTTGGCGCGCGCGGGTGTTTAATAGGCTTGTATCCAAAACAGGGGAGGGGAACAGCCATGCCAGACCAAACACAGAGCGGACGGGAGAGCTTCCGCCTGCTGTATCCGCCGCACAAGCCGGCCCGCGGGGCCGCGCTGCCCGACACCAGCTTTTTCCACACGCTGCAGATCGACCAGATGGTGTCGGTCCGGCGGGAGAGCTGGCGGGGCCTGCCCGACCTGCGGCTGGAACAGTTTTACACCACCGACCCCGAGGTGCTGGCCTGGCGGCTGGACGTGGTGGCCGACCTGGTGGCCAGCGAGGACCTGCGGGCGCTCATCAAGGACGCCCTGCCCATGCTGCGGGACGCCGCCGAGATGCGCAAGGTGCTGAACAGTGCTTCCTCCACGGTAGAGAGCAGCCTGGCCTCGGTGCGCTATCTGGAGGTGTACATCGAGCTGGTGAAGCTGTTCCACACGCGGCTCGCCGCCGCGCCCATCCACAGCGCCGGGTTTGCCGCGCTGCGGGACGAGGTGGAGGCCCGCCGCCAAAGCAACAGTTACCGCGCCCTGACCGCCCAGCTGGAAAAGACCCAGTACCAGATCGGGCACGTCAAGAGCATCGCCCTGGGCGTCAATCTGGACGGCACCCTCCGGGTGACGGACGTGGGCCTGCTGGCCCTGAACACCGAAAAGTACCGCCAGGGCAGTGTGCTGGACAAGCTGCTGGGCCGGGACAAGAACGACCCCATGGTCTGCATCTCGGGCTTTGCCAACCTGGCCAAGACCGCCCGCGAGGAGGAAAAGCACGCCCTGGACCAGGCGGTCTGCCGCGCGCTGGACAACGCCTTTGCCAAGACCATCCGCAGCTGGGAGCCGGTCATCGACCAGTACTTCCGGGACGAGACGTCCTTTTTCATCGGCCTTTTGGACGACTTCCGCTTTTTGTCGGCGGCGGTGGCCTTCCTGCTGGAGCTGAAAGGCCAGGGCTGCGTCCTCTGCCGCCCCGAGATACGCCCCATGGAGGACAAAGCCCTCCGCCTGCAGGACGTCTACAACCCCATGCTGGTGCTGCGCAGCGAGGGACAGACGGTGGTCGCCAACGACTTTACCTACGACGACAGGGGCCGCTTTTATCTGGTCACGGGGCCCAACCACGGGGGCAAATCCATCTTCTGCTACTCGGTGGGGATGGCGCAGGCGCTGTTCCAGCTGGGGCTGCTGGTGCCGGCCCGGGCCGCGGTGATGAGCCCGGTGCGCTGCATCTTTACCCATTTCCCCACCTCGGACGAGGACAACTACGGCAAGGGCCGCCTCGAGAGCGAGTGCGCCCGGATGAGCCATATCCTGTCCCAGCTGCAGGGGGACGATATGCTGCTGATGGACGAGAGCTTCAGTTCCACCAGCCTTTTGGAGGGCGGCTATATCGCCGGGGAAGTGCTGTCGGCCATTGCGGTGATCGGCTGCGGCGGGGTGTACGTCACCCACATCCACGAGCTGACCCAGCAGGTGGACCGCTTCAACGCCACCCCCGGCCGCACCGGCTGCATCGACAACCTGGTGGCCCAGATGGAGAGCGTGGCCGACGGCACCCGCAGCTACCGGGTGCTGCGGGCCACCCCGGACGGCCTGAGCTACGCCAAAGACATCGCCCGCAAATACGGCCTGAGCTGCGAGGAGATCCTGGCGGCCCACCGGAACGACGCATCGCCTGCCGGTTGACAGGCGCAAAAATGCCCCTGCCGGGTTTGAAGCCGGCGGGGGCGTTTACTTGCAGCGGTTTAGAATTTTTCCGGGTAGACGCCTTCGGCGGTCAGGCGGGCCAGGGCAGCCACCACGCCGGGCTTATCCTCCCGGTAGGTGACGCCGTACCATTTGTCGTGGCTGTGCAGCATCTTGACCTGCGCCTTGCCGTCCTCGATCAGGTCGGAGACGATGGTGGGCAGGAAATATTCGCACTTGAGGGGGTTGGCGGGCAGGTTCCCGGCCAGGAAAGCGCCGAAGCGGGCCTGCGCCTCCTGCATGAAGCTGGCGGTCAAACCCCAGCAGCCCATGCTGACCAGGGTGTCCCCCGGCAGGTCTACCCAGGCGTCGCCGTCGGCATAGCGGATGGTTCCGTCCGGTTCCTGCACGATCTTGGTGCGCTCGGTGACGCTGGTCAGCATCCCGTCGCCGCCCACCTCGCAGACGCCGCGGGAGACGCTGCCGTTTTCGGTCACGGTGTTCTTGACCTGGTAGCCCACCATGCAGTACTGGTATTTGTCGCCGTCGGCGTGGGTGGACAGGTAATCGTAAATGACCTGGAAGGCCTCGGGGCCGTAGTAGTCGTCCGCATTGATGACCGCAAAGGGCCCGTGGATCAGGTGCCGGGCGCTGAGCACCGCCTGCCCGGTGCCGAAAGGCTTGGTCCGCCCTTCCGGCACAGCGTAGGGGGCGGGCAGGTCGTCCAGGGACTGGAAGGCGTACTCCACCTCCATCAGGTGGGACAGCCGGTCCCCGATCACTTCCCGGAAGGCCGCCTCGTTCTCCTTGCGGATGATGAAGATGACTTTTTCAAAGCCGGCGCGCCGGGCGTCAAAAATGGAATAGTCGATGATGATCTGCCCGCCCGGGCCCACCGGGTCGAGCTGTTTCATGCCGCCGTAGCGGCTGCCCATCCCGGCAGCCAGTACGACCAATACGGGTTTTTCCATAGCAGCGTCCTCCTTTGCTTGCAGGGGATGTTTGATAAGCCTATTATAGCGCCGCGGGGCGGGCCGTGGCAATACAGTTTTTGCTGTTTATTTGAGCTTTGTCAAGGAATCGGCAAAGAACTCCTTGCGTTGCGGGCCGGATTTGTATATAATAGAGGTATCCACGGGGAAACCCGACGATGCAAAACTCACTTCAGGCAAGTAAAACGATTTGAGAGGAGTTTAGAGAACAATGGGTTTAGGTAAGAAGACCATCGACGACGAGAACTACTGCGGCAAGAAAGTGCTTGTCCGCTGCGATTTCAACGTCCCCATGAAGGACGGCGTCATCACCAACGAGAACCGCATCAACGCGGCTATGCCCACCATCCAGAAGCTGGTCAATGACGGCGCAAAGGTCATCCTTTGCAGCCACCTGGGCAAACCCAAGAACGGCCCCGAGGCCAAGTTCAGCCTGGCCCCCGTCGCCAAGGCCCTGAGCGCCAAGCTGGGCAAGGAAGTCGTCTTTGCCGACGACGACAACGTCGTGGGCGAGAACGCCAAGGCCGCTGTCGCCGCCATGAACAACGGCGACGTGGTCCTGCTGCAGAACACCCGCTTCCGCAAGGAGGAGACCAAGAACGTCCCCGAATTCTCCCAAGAGCTGGCCAGCCTGGCCGACGCCTATGTGGACGACGCCTTCGGCAGCTGCCACCGTGCACACTGCTCCACCGCCGGCGTCACCGACTACATCAAGGACACCGCTGTGGGCTACCTGATGGAGAAGGAGATCCGCTACCTGGGCAACGCCGTCAACGATCCTGTCCGGCCCTTCACCGCCATCCTGGGCGGCGCCAAGGTCGCCGACAAGCTGAACGTCATCTCCAACCTGCTGGAGAAGGTGGACACTCTGATCATCGGCGGCGGCATGGCCTACACCTTCGTCAAGGCGCAGGGCTATGAGATCGGCAAGAGCCTGTGCGATGACTCCAAGATCGACTACTGCAAGGAAATGATGGAGAAGGCCAAGGCCAACGGCGTCAAGCTGCTGCTGCCTGTGGACACCGTCTGCGTCAAGGAGTTCCCCGACCCCATCGACGCTGCGGTCGAGACCACTGTCTACCCCATCGACAAGATGCCCGCCGACATGGAGGGCTGCGACATCGGCCCCGAGACCATGAAGCTGTTTGCCGAGGCCGTCAAGGCTTCCAAGACCGTGGTCTGGAACGGCCCCATGGGCGTGTTCGAGAACCCGACCCTGGCAGCCGGCACCCTGGCTGTGGCCAAGGCTATGGCTGAGAGCGACGCTACCACCGTCATCGGCGGCGGCGACAGCGCTGCGGCTGTCCAGCAGATGGGCCTGGGCGACAAGATGACCCACATCTCCACCGGCGGCGGCGCTTCGCTGGAGTACTTGGAGGGCAAGGAGCTGCCCGGCATCGCGGTCATCCAGAACGCGTAAAGAAAACACGTCTCACAAGCCTGCGACGGGTGCGGCGGCGACACGCCGCCGCACCCTTTTGTTTTGGAAAAATGATAAGGAGAACGTAAGATGGATAAAGCAAAGCGCAAGGCCGTCATTGCCGGCAACTGGAAGATGAACAAGAACGCCACCGAGGCCGCCGCCCTGATCGACGAGCTGATCCCCGCCGTCAAGGACGCCAGCTGCGAGGTGGTCATCTGCACCCCGTACACCGACCTGGTCACCGCCGTGGCCAAGACCAAGGGCACCAACATCCATGTGGGCGCCGAGAACGTTCACTTTGAGAAGTCCGGCGCTTACACCGGCGAGATCAGCGCCGATATGCTGGTGGACCTGGGCGTGGAATACGTCATCGTCGGCCACTCTGAGCGCCGCCAGTACTTCGCCGAGACCGACCAGACCGTGAACAAGCGCGCCCTGGCTGCCCTGAACGCCGGCCTCAAGACCATCATCTGCGTGGGCGAGAGCCTGGAGCAGCGCGAGGAGGGCGTCACCGAGGAGCTGGTCCGTATGCAGACCAAGATCGCCCTGCAGAACGTCACCGCCGGGCAGATGGCCAACGTCATCATCGCCTACGAGCCCGTGTGGGCCATCGGCACCGGCAAGACCGCCACGGCCGACCAGGCTGAGGAAGTCTGCGCCCAGATCCGCAAGGTGATCGGCGAGCTGTACGGCGAGGCCGTGGCCGAGGCCACCACCATCCAGTACGGCGGCAGCATGAACGCCAAGAACTGCGAGGAGCTGGTGTCCAAGAAGGACGTGGACGGCGGCCTGATCGGCGGCGCTTCCCTGAAGGCGGCCGACTTCGCGGTCATCGTCAGCGCGGCTTCCAACGGGTAACGCCCGCTCACAAGACAAACTAGAAACCGAGGATTTATAAAACTATGGCAAAGAAACCCATGATGCTCTGCATCCTTGACGGCTTCGGCTGGGTGCCGGACGAAACGTACGGCAACGCCATCGTCGCCGCCAAGACCCCCTATCTCGACCACCTGTTCGCCACCTGCCCCAACGTCACCATCGGCGCGTCGGGCATGAGCGTGGGCCTGCCCGACGGCCAGATGGGCAACTCCGAGGTTGGCCACACCAACATCGGCGCCGGCCGCATCGTCTACCAGCAGCTCACCCTCATCACCAAGTCCATCCGGGACGGTGAGATGCAGAAGAACCCCGTCCTGGTCCGCAACATGAAGGCGGCCATCGACGCGGGCAAGGCCATCCACTTCATGGGCCTGATGGGCACCGGCGGCGTCCACAGCCACGAGGAGCACCTGTTCGGCCTGCTGGACATGGCCAAGGCCCTGGGCGCCAAGGACGTGTATATCCACGCCATCATGGACGGCCGTGACACCGACCCCCACGACGGCGAGCACTTCCTGCAGAACGTCCAGAACAAGCTGGACGAGATCGGCGTCGGCAAGATCGCCACCGTCACCGGCCGCTACTACGCGATGGACCGCGACAAGAACTGGGACCGCGAGGAGAAAGCCTACGCCGCCTTTGTGTACAATGAGGGCGAGCGCGCCAACGGCTGGAAAGAGTGCATTGAGCGCAGCTATGCCAACGGCGTGACCGACGAGTTCGTCATCCCCTGCATCACCTGCGAGGGCGGCCGTGTGACCGAAGGGGACACGGTGGTGTTCATCAACTTCCGGCCTGACCGCGCCCGCCAGATGACCCGCATCTTCGTGGACGACGACTTCAACGGCTTTGAGCGCCGCTATGGCCGCTTCCCCGTCCACTACGTCTGCATGACCGAGTACGACGCCACCATGCCCAACTGCGAAGTGGCGTATCCCCCGGTGGACCTGAACAACGTCATGGGCGAGTATATCTCCAAGCTGGGCATGACCCAGTTGCGCATCGCCGAGACCGAGAAGTACGCCCACGTCACCTTCTTCTTCAACGGCGGCCGGGAAGAGCCCTTCGCCGGCGAGGACCGCTGCGTCATCCCCAGCCCCAAGGTCGCTACCTACGACCTGAAGCCTGAGATGAGCGCCCCCGAGGTGGCCGAGGAGTGCGTCAAGCGGATCGAGAGCGGCAAGTATGACGTGATCATCCTGAACTTTGCCAACTGCGACATGGTGGGCCACACCGGCGTGTTCGACGCCGCTGTCAAGGCCGTGGAAGCCGTGGACCAGTGCGCCGGCAAGGTGATCGACGCGGTGCTGGCCGCCGGCGGCAAGGTGATCCTGACTGCCGACCACGGCAACGCCGACAAGATGAAGAACGAGGACGGCACCCCCTTCACCGCCCACACCACCAACCCCGTGCCCTGTGTGGTGATCGGCGCAGGCAACGACTTCACCCTGCGTGAGGGCGGCGTCCTGTCCGACCTGGTGCCCACCATGTTCGACCTGATGGGCATTCCCCAGCCTGTGGAAATGACCGGCAAGAGCCTGATCGTCCGCAGCTAAGGAAAAAGTACTGCATCCAGGCAGAAAACCAAAATAAGAGGCCCCGCAGGCCGTGTGAGCGTACACACAGCCCGCGGGGCTCTTTTTGTGCCGGGCGAAGATAGGGGAGAGCCATACAAAAACCCCGCAGCCGCCGGGAACACCGGCAGGCTGCGGGGTCTTGCTTTGCGGGAAAGCGCCGTCAGGCGCGCGTCAGATCACGGGCGCTGGGCCTCGTATTCCTTGCGGTAGCCCTCCAGCTCCTTCTTGTTGCCGTAGACGAAGTGCCCGTTGGCAATTTCCTGCCACATGGGCTTGTCCGTGCTGTAGTCGTGGATGGACGGATCGTAGACCAGCAGGCGCTTCTTCTTTTCCAGGGCGGGGTCGGGGATGGGCACAGCCGACAGCAGGGCTTTGGTGTAGGGGTGCAGGGGATGGCGGAAGAGCTCTTCCGTCTCGGCCAGCTCCACGATACGGCCCTTGCTGATGACGGCGATGCGGTCCGAGATGAAGCGGACTACCGACAAATCGTGGGCGATGAACAGGTAGGTCAGCCCGCGGGACGCCTTGAGGTTGTTCAGCAGGTTGAGCACCTGGGCGCGGATGGAAACATCCAGCGCCGAAATGGGCTCGTCCGCCACGATGAACTCCGGCTCCATGATGAGGGCCCGGGCGATGCCGATGCGCTGGCGCTGTCCGCCCGAGAACTCGTGCGGGAAGCGGGAGGCGAACTCCGGCAGCAGGCCCACCTCGTGCAGGGCCGCCATGACCTTTTCATGCAGGTCGTTCTGGTCCTTGTAGAGGTGGAAGTTCAGCAGGCCCTCGGCGATGATATACTCCACCTTGGCGCGCTCGTTCAGGGAAGCCATGGGGTCCTGGAAGATCATCTGGCACTTGCGGATGACCTCCTGGTCCAGCTCCTTGGGGATCTTGCCGTTGATCTTGCGGCCCTTGAAAAGGATCTCGCCCCCGGAAGTGGGGTTGATGCGGGTGATGGCGCGGCCGATGGTGGTCTTGCCCGAGCCCGACTCACCCACCAGGGAGAAGGTCTCGCCCTTGTAGATGTCGAAGTTGACATGGTCCACGGCCACGAACTTGCGCCGGCCCGAGCCGAAGGAGATCTGGAGGTCCTTCAGTTCAATGAGCTTTTCTCTTTCAGCCATTGGCGTGGTCCTCCATCATTTTCTTGCGCAGGTTCTGGATCGAGTGCGGGCGCTCGATCTTGGGCGCGCGCGGGTCCAGATACCAGGTCTTGGCGGCGTGGGTGGGCGACACCTCAAAGAAGGGCGGCTCCTTGACAAAGTCGATGGCCAGGGCCTTCTTGTTGCGGGGTGCAAAGGCGTCGCCGTGGATGTCGTTGAACAGGTTGGGCGGCGTGCCGTCGATGGTGGGCAGCTGCTCGCCCTTGACCCCCAGCTGCGGCAGCGCCTGCAGCAGCGCCCAGGTATAGGGGTGCCATGCGTCGTAGAAGATCTCCTCCACGGTGCCGTACTCCACGATCTGGCCTGCGTACATGACGGCCACGCGGTCGGCCACGTTTGCCACAACACCCAGGTCGTGGGTGATGTAGATGACCGACATGCCCAGCTCCTTCTGCAGCTCACGGATCAGCTGCAAAATCTGGGCCTGGATGGTCACATCCAGGGCGGTGGTGGGCTCGTCGCAGATCAGCACCTGGGGCTTGCAGGCCGCCGCGATGGCGATGACCACGCGCTGGCGCATACCACCCGAGAACTCGTGCGGGTACTGCTCGTACCGGCGCTCGGGGTCGGGGATGCCTACCTTGCCCAGCATCTCGATGGCGGCCTTCTTGGCGGCTTCGCCCTTCAGGCCCTGGTGATGCTCGATGCTTTCCTGGATCTGCTTGCCGATCTTTTTCAGCGGGTTCAGGCTGGTCATCGGGTCCTGCATCACCATCGAGATCTTTTTGCCGCGCACGCCCAGCCAGTCCTTTTCGGTGAACTTGGTCATGTCGCGGCCCTCGTACATGATGCTGCCGCCGGTGATCTTGCCGTTGACGTCCAGCATACCCACAAAGGTCTTGGTGAACACGCTCTTGCCCGAGCCCGACTCGCCCACGATGGCCAGCGTCTCGCCCTCGTACAGGTCGAGCGAGCACTTGCGGATGGCCTTCAGGGTCCGGCCGCGCAGGCTGAACTGGATCTCCACGTCGCGGGCAGAGATAATCGCTTTCTTTTCCATGTTATCTCTCCTTTAAACGTGATTGCGCGGGTCGGCCGCGTCCGAGAAGGCGTTGCCCATGATATAGAACGAGATCGAAATGATGGACACGATGGACGCGGGGAAGATCAGCAGGTACGGATAATCCAGGAAGAAGCCGCGGACCTTGGAAAGCAGCAGGCCCAGGGACGGCGTGTCGATGCCCAGGCCCAGGCCCAAGTAGGACAGGGTGGACTCCAGGTTGATGGTGGCGGGGATGCTCTGCGCCATGCGCAGGATGATGACCGACACCAGGTAGGGCAGGATGTTCTTGGTCAGAACACGCCACAGCGGGGTGCCCAGGCACCGGGAAGCCAGGTTATACTCCCGGTCGCGGTACATGAACACCATGTTGCGCACCCGGCGCGCCATCGGCAGCCAGCCGATCGCGACCATGGACACCGCCATGATGGTGAAGCTCTGGCCCACCACCAGGGCGATCAGGGTCATATAGATGATATAGGGCACGCTGTCGATCAGGTTGTAAATTTCGGTAAACAGCCGGTCCAGACTGCGCACATAGCCCCAAATCAGGCCGAAGATGACGCCCACGATGCTCTCGCCCACGGCGACGATCAGGGCCAGGCGGATGGAGATCTGGGTGGCGTACCACACCTGGCACCAGTAGTCACGGCCCAGGTTGTCGGTGCCAAACCAGTATTCGCTGTTCGGCCGCTGGAAAGCCAGCGAGGAATCGGTCACCAGAGAGGCGTAGTCATACTTGCCGATGGCCAGCGCGATGAACGAGAAAACCACCAGCAGCAGGAACAACACCAGGAAAAAGACCGCGGCCTTGTTCTTCAAAAAGTTTTTGAACACCGAACCCCAGTAGGAGTAGTTGGAGTAACCGATGCGCTCGGCCTCTTCGGGCGAATATTCGACGACGTAAAACAGCTCGTCGTCCTTCTTGCCCGCAAAATCCGATGCTTTGGCCATTAACGGTTACCCCCTTTCTCAGCGATGGTGATGCGCGGGTCGACCAGCATCATCAGGATATCGCCCAGGAAAATGCCGAGGATGCTCAAAGCAGCGTAGAACATGACCAGGGTCTGCACGACGCTGGTATCATACCGCTTGATGGCATCGGTCAGCAGGGGGCCCATGCCGGGCACCGAATAGAACTGCTCCACCAGCAGCGAGCCGCCGACGGTCAGCAGCAGCGCCTGGGGGATGAACTGGACCATGGGCACCAGCGCATTGCGCAGCACGTGCCGGAACATGATCTGGCTGTAGCTCAGGCCCTTGACCTTGGCCAGCTTGATATAGTCCCGCGTCATTTCATCCACCATATACCGGCGCATCCACAGCGCGTAGCTGGCAATGGATGCCAGCGACAGGCTGACGATGGGCAGCACGCTGGACGGTCCCACATTGCGGGACGAATACAGAGACGGGAAGCCAAGGTACTTGGAACCCAGCACCAATACGAGAGAATAAACCACCAGGGAGGGCACCGCGTTGACGATGACGGTGTAAACCGTACCCAGCCAGTCAGGCCATTTGTCCTTAAAGGCGGCCTGCACGACGCCCAGCAGCAGGCCGATCACCAGGGAGATCCCGAAGGAGATCATGCCAAGCCGCATCGAAACACCCATTTTGCTGCCAATGACCTTGGTGACAGCGATGCCGTTTTGAATTCTCCGCGAGGTACCGAAGTCCAGGTGGAGCAACTGCCCATAAAAACGGACCAGCTGTTCGCCGATGGGGTCGAGCAAACCGGCGGCTTCCAGCGCTGCTTCTTTCTGCTCCGGGGTGAACTTCATCAGCTGATCTTCCGTGAAGTAGTAGTCCGTGGGCAGCATCCGCATCATCAGAAAGACGACGGTGACAACAATCAGGATGGTGATAAACGACTGCAGCAGCCGTTTCGCGCTATATTTCAGCATTAAGCCTGCATGGCGGCTTCATAAGCAGCCGCAAACTCTTCATACTGCTCCGTGGTATAGGCTTCCTCGGAGGTCTCCCAGTCAACGTACTTGTAGTTGCAGATGCCGTACATGGCGTTGATCTTGGAGTAGTCGTTGGCGTGGGTCAGGGTCCAGGACACATCCAGGTTGGCCGGGCAGGTCAGGACGTTGGTCAGCATATAGGCCTCGGCCTCGGCAAAGGCGTCATAACGGGCGTTGATGTCGTCCACGATGGCATTTGCGTCATGGACCATCTGCTCGAAGGTCTGGTAGGTGGAGATCAGGTCAGCCTGCCAGTCGGCGGGGCCTTCCTCGTAGACGTTGGCGATATAGCTGTAGTTGTGGCTGTAGTAAGCGTTGGCGTCGGTCAGAGTCTCCTGGCCCAGGAAGTTGATGGGATCGCCGAAGTCAGCGCCCCAGCCGTTGACCACAAAGCTGTGCAGGTGAGCGTTGACGACCTCCTGCGTGACGGAGGAGACGAACTCGTCGATATCCAGGACGATGAAGTCGTCGCCGAAGCTGTTGGTGAAGCACTGACGCAGCACGGTGGCGTTATCCTGTGCGGAGGTGGAACCGGACTGGATGTGGTAGTGAGCGTGCACAGGGAAGGTGACGCCGATGGCGCTCAGCTCGTCCATAGCCTGCTTCTTCAGGTCGGCAAAGTCGGTGACGCCGCGCAGACGGACCATGGTCTCACCGTCGTAAGTGCCCCAGCCCATCTTCTCGCGCACCAGCTCGGTGTACTCCTTGCCGTCGTTGTTGTAGCAGACGCCGGTCATGGTGTAGAAGTCGTTCTCGCACTTCAGCGGGTTGATCATGTTATAACGGGTCAGCCAGGCGGTCAGATCCAGGCCGTGGGTGAAGCACTGACGGAAAGCGGTGTTGGCGATGGCCTTGTTCCAGTTGTCGTCGGGAGTGCCATCCTCGTTGCGGCGCTGGTAGTTGAAGTGCATCTGATAGCTGAACTTGTTGGGGCGCTTCTCGCACAGCTGGCTGTTGTATTCGTTGCTGGGGTCGCTGGTGATGGTGGTCAGGGTGGACTCGCCCAGAGTGAACTCGTCCAGCTCGCGGTTCTGATACAGCTGGTAGGCCATGGTGCCGTCCACCAGGATCAGGATGGTCATGCGCTCAAAGCGGCTGTGGTCCGCAGCGCCGTACCAGTTGGGGTTGGGGATATAGCTCTTGGTGTTGCCATAGATATACTCCTCGATCAGGTAGGGACCGCAGTAGTACATCTCAGCATAGGTAGCAGCACGGAAGCCTTCGATGCCCAGCTGGTTGATGAGGTCCTCGGAAGCGGGGTAGAAGCAGACATAGCTTGCCACGGTGACAAAGTAGGGGCAGGGATCCTTGCAGGTGAACACCAGGGTGTAGTCGTCCGGAGCCTCGATGCCGACGCCGTGGTCCAGCATATCCTGATAGGTCAGGTCGGCGGCCGCGTCGCCCTGCTCAACGGTGTAGTCATAGTACTCCTGTGCGCCCACGAGGGTGGTGGTGGGCATGGAGGTGTTGTTGGCCTCGTTCTTGTACTGGTTCAGGACCCACTCGGCGCCCACCAGGAAGTCCTTGGAGGTGATGTGGCCCACGACGTTGCCGTTGACGTCGCACCAATCCACGTCATCGCGCAGGTGGAAGGTCCAGACGGAAGCATCCTCGTTGCTCTCCCAGCTGGAAGCGATGGCGGGCACGGGCTTGCCGTAGCAGTCGTAGCTGACCAGGCCGTCCACCAGGTTGGTAATGACGTTGAAGTCAGAAGCGCTCTGGCTGTACAGGACGTTCCAGCTCTCCAGCTCACGGTTGCCGGATTCATACCAGATATATTCGGTCAGAGGCGCGCCGCCGTTGCTGGCAGCGGGGGCGGAAGCAGCGCCGGAAGTGGCGGTGCTGCCGGTGCTGGAGCTGGAGCTGCCGCAGGCTGCCAGCAGACCGGCAGCGCCCACAGCGCCAGCGCCCTTCAGAAACGAACGGCGGCTGATTTCAAAGTTTGCGTTCATGTGATTATATCCTCCCTGTTATTCTTCGTGTCACGGCAAGAGTTGCAGATTTTGCCTGTTCCTATTCCTGCGGCGGTGTTTCGCCGGTGAATACAAAAAGGCCCAAATACAGACCTCAGCGTCTGTATTTGGGCACCACCCGGGCCCCGCCGCAGAATCCTTAACACACGTGTATTTTACCATCATAAAGTAGGCTTGTCAAGAAAACGGACCCCTCACTTGTGCTTATAATTGCCCCCAAAGCCCGAAAAAAGGTGAAAAAAGCGTGAAAAGTTGAAAGATTTTCATTTTCTGCCTGCATAAAATGCAAGATATGCACGCCCTTCCGCCCGCGCCATGTGTGCGCCGCCGGTGGACGCGGGCAAACGCGGCTATCTTTTTGGCGCTAAACGTGGTACAATAATAATGAATAATGGCCCTCTCCGGCCCTGCGGGCCACCTCCCCCGCGCGCGTGGGAGGCAATAGCCTATAGGCTGCGATTTGGCTCTCCCGCGTGCGGGAGAGCTGTCGAGCGCAGCGAGACTGAGAGGGCAAAAGGAGATTTTATGAAAAAACTGCGTTCTATTTATAAAAGCGATATGTTCCACGCGGTGCTGTACAAAACGTTCAGCCGGCTGGTGATCTCGGCGTGCCTGTGCCTGCTGTGGCAGCGGTTTGTCAGCGACGGGCGCTTCACCATCTGGGAGGCGCCCTGCTTTGCGGTGGGCGCGGCCCTGCTGGGCTGGGCGTGGGTCAGCTACCTGCGGCTGGACGGGGTGCGCGTGCCCTTTTTGGACAAGCAGAAGGGCCTGGGGGAGGCCCGCGGCGCCCGCAAGCGCCACGCCACCCACTCGATGGCCGACTTTGCAGACGAGAAGATCGTCTCTTTTGACGAGCTCAGCAGCGAAGAAAAGGCCCTGTGCAGTATGCTGGCCAGCCTGATCGTGGGCGTGCCGATGACCGCCATCGGCATCGCCGCCAGCATCCTGTAGGGGGCCGCCCATGCAGGACACGACAAAACGCCTGGTGGTGGGGGTGCTGGCCCACGTGGACTCGGGCAAGACCACCCTGTCCGAAGCGGTGCTGTACCGGGCCGGGGCCATCCGCAAGCTGGGCCGTGTGGACCACCGGGACGCCTTTCTGGACACCGACAGTCTGGAGCGGGCCCGGGGCATCACCATTTTTTCCAAACAGGCCCTGTTCCAGCTGGACGGGGGCCGGACCCAGATCGCCTGGCTGGACACCCCGGGCCACGTGGACTTTTCGGCCGAGGCCGAGCGCACGGTGGGGGTGCTGGATTATGCGGTGCTGGTCATCAGCGGCCCCGACGGGGTGCAGAGCCACACCGAGACACTGTGGGCCCTGCTGCGGCGCAGCCGGGTGCCCACCTTCCTTTTTGTAAATAAGATGGACCTGCCCGGCCCCGGCCGGGAAGCGTTGCTGGACCAGCTGCGCCGCCATCTGGGGGAGGGTTTTGTGGACTTCGGCGCGGACGCCGCCGCCCGGGACGAAGCCCTGGCCCTGTGCGACGAGCGCCTGATGGAAGCCTACCTTGCGGGCGAGCCCCTGTCCGACGGGGACATCGTCACCGCCATTGCGCGGCGGCACGTGTTCCCGTGCTGGTTCGGCTCGGCCCTCAAGCTGGACGGGGTGGACGCCCTGCTGGAAGGGCTTGCCCGCTGGACCCGTCCCGCCCCCGCCGGGGAGCACTTCGGCGCGCGGGTGTTCAAGGTTTCGCAGGACGAGCAGGGGGCCCGCCTGACCTGGCTGCGGGTGACGGGCGGCGTGTTGAAGGTCAAGGACACCCTCGCCGGCGGCCCCGAGGGGGCGGGCTGGTCCGCCAAAGCCGACCAGCTGCGGCTCTACTCGGGGGCAAAATACACCCTGGCGGGCGAGGTGCTGCCCGGCCAGGTCTGCGCCGTGACCGGCCTTGCCGGGGCAAAGCCCGGCGAGGGCCTGGGGGCCGAACGGGACGCCGGCGACCCGCTGCTCGAGCCGGTGCTGACATACCAGGTGCTTTTGCCCGAGGGCACAGACGTCCACACCGCCCTGGCCCAGCTCCGCCGCATCGAGGAGGAAGTGCCCGAACTGCACGTGGTCTGGGACGAGACGCTGGGGCAGATCCACGTCCGCCTGATGGGCGAGATCCAGCTGGAAGTGCTGCAGAGTTTGCTGTCCCGCCGGTTCGGGCTGGACGTCTCCTTTGGGGAGGGCGGCATCCTCTACAAAGAGACCATCGCCGAGCCGGTGGAGGGGGTGGGCCACTACGAGCCCCTCCGCCACTACGCCGAGGTCCACTTGAAACTGGAACCCCTGCCCCCCGGCAGCGGCATCCAGTACGACGCCGACTGCCGCGAGGAAGTGCTGGCACGCAACTGGCAGCGGCTGGTCCTCTCCAACCTGGAGGAGAAAGAGCACCGGGGCGTGCTGACCGGCGCGCCCCTCACCGATGTCAAGATCACCCTCATCGCCGGCAAAGCCCACCTCAAGCACACCGAAGGGGGCGACTTCCGGCAGGCGGCCCTGCGGGCGGTCCGCCAGGGCCTGATGATGACGAAAAGCGTCCTGCTTGAGCCGTGGTACCACTTCCGCATCGAGCTGCCGGCTGCAAACCTCGGCCGCGCCATGAACGATATCCAGCAGCTGGGGGGCAGTTTCGGCCCCGCCGGCCAGGAAGGGGAGACGGCCGTCCTGGAAGGCTCTGCCCCGGTCAGCGGGCTGCGGAGCTACCCGCGGGAGCTGGCCGGCTACACCCACGGCCGGGGACGCATCACCCTGACGCCCGACAGCTACCGTCCCTGCCGCAATGCCGCCGAGATCGTGGCGGCCGCCGGCTACGACCCCGAGGCGGATTTGGACAACTCGCCCGACTCGGTGTTCTGCGCCCACGGGGCGGGCTTTGTGGTGCCCTGGAACAAGGTGCGGGAGTATATGCACGTCGAGAGCGGCTGGGGTAAGGCCAAGCCTGCCCGCCCCGGCCCGGCGGACAGCGCCCCTGCCCGGCGGGCCGCCGCCTTCCGGGCCAGCCTGGAGGACGACGCCGAGCTGATGAAAATTTTCGAGCAGACCTACGGGCCCATCAAGCGGGACCCGCTGGCCGCGTTCCGCACGGTCAAGAGCAGCCGGCCCGACTTCAACGCCCAGCAGTGGACCGTCCTGCCTGAGTACCTGCTGGTGGACGGCTACAACATCATCTTTGCCTGGGAGGACCTCAACGCCCTGGCAAAAGAGAGCCTGGCCGCCGCCCGGCAAAAGCTGATGGACATCCTGTGCAACTATCAGGGGTTCAAAAAGTGCGTCCTGATTTTGGTGTTCGACGCCTACCGGGTGCCGGGCAGCCCCGGCACGATGGAACAGTACCACAACATCCATGTAGTCTACACCCGAGAGGCCGAGACGGCTGATATGTACATCGAGCGTGTCACCCACGAGATCGGCCGGGAGCGCCGGGTCCGGGTGGCTACCTCGGACGGGATGGAACAGATCATCATTCTGGGGCACGGAGCCCTGCGGGTCTCGGCCCGGCAGTTCCGCGAGGAAGTGGACGAGGTCGAGCGGGAGATCCGCCAGTATATCCAGCAGGAGGTGTAATGGGATGGAACAGCTCAGCGAAAATTTTGTCTTTTCCTGCATCCAGCCGAGGGCGCAGGAGAGCCACAAGGGCAGTTACGGCCATGTCCTGCTCGCCGCGGGCAGCCGGCGCTACCGGGGCGCGGCGAACCTTGCCGCCGAAGGGGCCCTGCGGTCCGGCGCGGGCATCGTCACCCTGGCGGCCATCGAGCCGGTGATCGCAGCGGCGGCGGCCCGCCTGCCCGAATGCTGCCTGCTGCCCTGCCCGGAAGGGGCGGACGGCGGCATCAGCGCCGGCGCGGCGGCGGAACTGCTGGCCGCGCGGGAAAAGGCCGGCGTCCTGCTGATGGGCCCCGGCATGGGCAATACCTCCGATACGCGGGCGCTGGTGCGCGCCCTTGTGGACGGGGCCGCCTGCACCGTGGTGCTGGACGCCGACGGCCTGAACGCCGCGGCGGCCCTGCTTGCCGCCGGTGAAGCGCTGCCCCGCCCGGCGGGCAGTCTGATCCTGACCCCTCACCCGGGGGAGATGGCCCGCCTGACCGGCCTTCCGGTGGCCGGGATCGAGGCCAACCGGCCCGGCGTAGCCGCGCAGTACGCCCAGGCATGGGGCTGCACCATTGTGCTCAAAGGGCACCGCACCATCGTGGCTGCGCCCGACGGCCGCCTGTGGCGGAACGCCACCGGCAATGCCGGCCTTGCCCGGGGCGGCAGCGGGGACGTGCTGGCCGGCATGACCGCCGGCCTTGCCGCCTGCGGCTTGCCCGCGCCCGAGGCCGCCGCCTGCGCGGTCTGGCTCCACGGCGCGGCCGCCGACCGCTGCGCCGAACGTCTGGGCCAGTACGGGATGCTCCCCCACGACATCCTCACCGACCTGGGCGCGATCTTTGCGGAAAACTGTCGGTGAAAATCGGGACATATGGTATACGAAAGAGGACAAGACCCGCTTGCGGGAGAAAGGGGCGGTGGATAGGATGAAGCAGGCAGACCGTTTTTCCGGGGTGCTCCGGCGCGCGCTGCAGAGCACGGCGTGGTTTGCCGCCGGGCTGCTGGCCTTCAAGCTGCTGCTGTTTCGGAACATCGGCTGGACGGGGTACGCCATCGCGGTCGCGATCTGGCTGGCGCTCCAGCTGGCGGGCAGGGGAGGCAAAGCGTCAAACCATCCAGACGGAAACGACACATAAAAGAAAGGGGAGGTCTTTATGGTCAAGGCATTGGAAGCCATCATCGCAGAAAGCAAAAACATCGTCTTTTTCGGCGGGGCCGGGGTCAGCACCGAGTCGGGCATCCCGGATTTCCGCAGCGTGGACGGGCTGTACCATCAAAAGTACGATTACCCGCCCGAGACCATCCTCAGCCATACCTTCTGGGAGCAGAACCCCGAGGAGTTCTACCGCTTTTACCGGGACAAGCTGATCGTCCGGGGGGCAAAGCCCAACGCGGCCCATCTGCGGCTGGCAAAGCTCGAGCGGGAAGGAAAACTCCGGGCCGTCGTCACCCAGAACATCGACGGGCTGCACCAGGCGGCGGGCTCCAAAACGGTGTACGAGCTGCACGGCAGCACCCTGCGCAACTACTGCGTCCGCTGCGGCAAGTTCTACGATGTGGATTTCATCGCCGAAAGCACCGGCGTGCCCCGCTGCACCGCCTGCGGGGGCATCGTCAAGCCCGACGTGGTGCTGTACGAGGAATGCCTGGACGAGCAGACCATGGCGGGAGCCGTCGCGGCCATCCGCAGGGCCGATACTCTCATCATTGGGGGCACCAGCCTGGTGGTCTACCCGGCGGCGGGGCTCATCCGTTATTTCCGGGGGCGGCATCTGGTGGTCATCAATATGCAGCCCACCGCCGCCGATCGCTCGGCCGATCTGTGCATCGCCAAACCCATCGGCCAGGTGCTGAGCGAGGAAGTTTGCCTCGACGACCCCGTTTGACACAAAGCGCCCGGCCCCTTCTGGTACAATAGGCCGTGCAGGCGGCACGCCTGCAGGAAGGGGATCGGAACCTATATGCTGCAATTATGTGAACCGGCGGTCCGGCCGCGCCGCCTGTCGGCTGAGGAATTCTGCCTGCTGGCCCAGCGGGAGGCCTCGGGCTTTTACCGGCCCCGCAGCGAGGTGCTGCGGATGCTGGCGGTGGGGCAGGCGGCGGGGGTGTGCGGCCCCCGCGGCGAGCCGCTGGCCGCCATGATCGAACTGCCGCTGACCGCCGGCGTGGAGGCGGCGGGGGCGCTGCGGCAGTTTTTGGGCCGGCATGGGCTGGGCCGGGGCGTTTTGCTGGGGCCGCCGGTGGGGGACAGGGCTCTGCTGCCCGAGCTGCTGGACGCAGCCTTGACCCCGGCCTGCCGCCACGCCGGGGCGGGCCCGGTCTGGGCGGCGCTGGAGGCCACCCCCGAGGCCGAAGAACTGCTGCCTGTGTACTTAGAAGCCGGGCTGGCGCTGCGGGCAGCCCGGCCGCTCAGCGGTCTTGCGCCCTGCTGGCTGTTTGCCCGTGCGCCGGGGCCCCGCCCGGAGGAACTGGTCTGGGTGCCCCTGGCCGACCGGCCCCGTCTGGCGGCCCTTTGGGGACGGGGCTGGGCGGCGGTGGCCAGTGAGACCACAGCCGCCGGCACCTCGCTGGGGCTTTGCCCGCTGTAAAAAACGGAAAGGGAAGTAAAACGATGAAACTGGTCATTCTCGAAAGCTATGTGATGGAGCCGGGCGACCTGGACTGGTCGGGGCTGCGGGCCCTGGTGCCGGACGTGGTGGAGTACGTCCGCACCCCCTATGAGCAGATCGCCCCGCGGATCGGGGACGCCGAGCTGGTGGTGCTGAACAAGTGTCGGATGGACGAGGCTATCCTGTCCCAGTGCCCCAACCTGCGCTGGGTGGGCATCATCGCCACCGGCACCGACAACCTGGACCTGGAAGCCTGCCGCCGCCACGGGGTGAGCGTGGCGAACGTGCCGGCTTACTCCACCTACAGCGTGGCCCAGATGGCGTTCAGCCTGCTGCTGACCCTGTGCCAGTGCCCCGAGCGGCAGGACCGCGCTCTCCGGGACGGCTATTGGCAGCTGGACATCCCAGCTGGGTACGGCATCCTGCCCCAGGTGGAGCTGTACGGCAAGACCTTCGGCGTCTGCGGGTACGGCAACATCGGGCGGCAGACCGCGCGGCTGGCGCAGGCGTTCGGGATGCGGGTGCTGGTCTGGACCCGCACCGTCCGGCCGGAGTACGCCGCCGACGGGGTGACGTTCGTCGGTCTGGACACCCTGCTGGCCGAAAGCGACGTGGTCAGCCTGCACTGCCCGGCCACCCCCGCCACCCGCGGGCTGATCGGGGCGGAAGCCCTGGCTAAAATGAAGCCGGGGGCCATCCTGTTCAACACCGCCCGGGGCGCGCTGGTGGACGAGAATGCCGTGGCCGCCGCGCTCGAAAGCGGGCGTCTGGGCTGGTATGCGGCCGACGCCTTTGCGGTGGAGCCCCTGCCGGCGGACAGCCCTCTGCGCAAAGCGCCCCACACCCTCTTTACCCCCCATGTGGCGTGGGCCACCGGCGGGGCCCTCAAGCGCCTTTTGGAGATCACGGCAAACAACCTCGCCACCTTCCTCGAAGGGAAAGGGGAAAACATCGTGAACTGACGCGCCCGGCCCGCAGCGGCCGACAAAAACCCGCCCGGGGCTGAGACACCGGGCGGGGCATGGCAGGAAGTATACGGGTTCAATCGAGCGGCTTTGCCCCGACGGGGGCGGGCCGCTTTTTTGTTTACAGCACGTAGTTCATGGCGTCGATACACTGGGTGCCGGCGTCGGGCTGGGGAGCGCCGCCGTCTGGCGCATCGGAAAGGGCGATGCTGTTCACGTCGCTGGAGACCGCCTGCACTGCGCTCTCCAGAGCGGTGGGGCAGGTGACGGTCTTGCAGTCATAAAAGGCCAGGCGGTCAATGACGTCGGCGGAAGTCAGATCGTCCGCGAGGGTGACGTCGGTGCAGCCCACCAGGGTCAGCCCGTCGGGGAAAGCGTCCAGCAGGTTTTTGTCCACCTTGAGTTTGAGCTTGTCGAACAGGGGTTTGCCGGGCAGGTAGTAGACTTCGCCGTCCAGAATGGTCTCGGTGACGGCGTCCAGGGCGTCGGACAGGCTCTCGGGCAGATAGACGTCGCCCTCCACCTGCAGGTATTCCAGGTTGCTCAGGGCTTCGGCGCAGTCCTCCGTCAGGCGCAGGTCGCCCAGCACCAGCAGGCTGTCCCCAAAGCGGCGCAGGGCCGTGCCGTTCAGAGTCAGGTCGTCCTGCTCCACGGCGATGCCGTCGGGCAGGATGGTCAGTTTGGTGTCAGGGTCGAACAGAGGGGCCAGGCTTTCGGCCAGGCTCTCGGTGAGGTAGGCCTCCCGCGCGGAGAAGCGCACCCCCTTGGCGGCCAGCTCGTCCCCGTCAACGGCGTCGTCCACCGCGATCAGCCGCTTGGAAGCCCAGTAGAGGCGGCCCGGCTCGGCCCGCAGGGCAAAGGCCCGGTCGATGACGGCGTTGCTTTTGAGCACCACCGCGCCGTCGGGGTAGGTCTCCACCTTGCCGTTGATGGCGGCCTTGCTGGCCAGCACGGTGGCCAGCGAGTCGGGGCAGTAGACCATCCCGTTGATCATCAGGCCCATATACTGGCGCAGGGCGTCCCCGGCGTCGGGGGTAATGGTCATCATTCCGTTGACCACCAGATACTGCCGCCCGTTGGGAGTGTTGCGGCCGGTGAACAGGGTCTTGCCGTTGACGGTGTTCAGGGTAGTCTCGTCGTCCAGGTCCAGGGTGTGCATACAGTCCATCTCGAAGGGATAGCGGCTCATCAGCTCCCGGGCGCGGGCGTTGGTCATGACGATCATGGCGTTGATCTTGATGCTGTCGTACTGAGCGAGGGTAGATTCCTGCATTTTGCGCAGGTCGCAGAACATGGTGTCGATCACAAGTTTTTTGCCCATGGTTTTAGTCCTCCTTGAGTGCTTGCTGTAACTGTTTGCGGATGCGGTGCAATCGTGTGCGGATGGTGGCGGCGGGCTCGCCGGTCATTTGAGCCAGCTCGGCGGCGGTGTAGCCCGCGTCGTACCGCATGAAAAAGAGGGCGGCGTCCCGCAGGGGGAGCTTTTGAAAGACGGCGGACAGCTCCACCCCGGACATGGCCGCGGAAGCGGTATCGTCGGCGGGTTCTTCTTCGGGGGGCGGAGCGTACTTTTCCAGCAGCTCCTTTTCCCTGGCGGCCCGGCGGGCGGCGTCGCAGAAAAGGTTGTGGGCCGTCTCGAAAAGCCACGCCTTCTGCTGGGGCGCGCTCAGGCCGGCCAGCAGCCCCGCGTGGCCCATGGCCCGCAGGAAAGTTTCCTGCGCCAGGTCCTCGGCGGCGTCCTCGTCCCGGGTCAGGCGGCAGCAGAAGCGGACCAGTTTGTCCCAAAAGCTGTCATAGAGCGTTTCCCACAAAAGATTCACCTCCTGCCGGCGGCCCGGCCATGCTGTTGCCTCGCGGCCGCTTCTGTCTGTTAGACGAACGGGAGGGGCAAAGTGTTTCAAAAAAATTTTCCGCAGCAAAAAAGCCGGGAGGCACGCCTCCCGGCTCAACGTTTTTAGTTCAGGATGCCACTGTCCGCGATGGCCTGCACCGCCTGGGCGATGCGTTCGGCCGGCATGGTCAGCGCAAAGCGGACGTAGCCTTCGCCCGCAGGGCCGAAGCTGGAACCGGGGGTACACAGCACGCCGCTCTTTTCCACCAGGTCCATGCAGAAATCCATGCTGCTGGCGTACTTGGCGGGGATGGGCGCCCACACGAACATACTGCCGTGGCTGTCGGGCACATCCCAGCCGATGGAGCGCAGGCCGCCGCACAAAGCGTTCCGGCGCTGCTGGTAGACGCCGCACTGCTCCTTGACCATATCCAGCGGACCGGTGAGGGCGGCAATGGCCGCCTGCTGGATGGGCAGGAACATACCAAAGTCGATCTGGCCCCGCAGCCGGCGGAAAGCCGCCACCACATCGGGCCGGCCCACCAGGAAGCTGATCCGCGCGCCGGTGACGTCGAAACTCTTGGACAGGCTGAAGAACTCGACGCCCACATCCATGGCGCCGGGGGTGTTGAACAGGCTGCGGCCCTCCGCCCCGTCGAAGATGATGTCACTGTAGGCGTTGTCGTGGATGAGGAGGATGTCGTACTTTTTGGCGAAAGCCACCAGTTCCTCATACAGGGCGGGGTTGCCCACGCTGCCCACGGGGTTGGCGGGCAGGGAGACGATCATATACTTGGCCCGGCGGGCGACGTCCTCGGGAATGTCCTTTACATAGGGCAGAAAGTTGTGCTCTTTGACCAGGGGATAGTAGTAGGGCACAGCCCCGGCCAGCTTGGCCCCGGCGATGAACACGGGGTAGCAGGGGTTGGGCAGAAGGACGGTGTCGCCCTCATCGCACAGCACCATGCCGATGTGGCCGCAGCCTTCCTGGCTGCCATTGCAGCTGGCTACCTGGTCGGGGGTGATGTCCACCCCGAAGCGGCGCTTGTAGTAGCTGCAGACGGCGGAGAGCATCTCGGGGATGTCCCGCAGGCTGTACTTCCAGTTTTCGGGGTCGGCGGCCGCGCCGGTCAGCGCCTTGACGATGTGGGGCGCGGGGGCGAAGTCCGGCGTGCCCACGCTCAGGTTATAGATCGTGCGGCCCTGGGCCTCCAGAGCCACCTTCTTGTCGTTCAGGGCCGCGAAGATCTCGTCCCCGAACAGCTTCATCCGCTTGGAAAATTCCATCCTTACATTCCCTCTCCTTTGCTTCGTGTTTTGAACATTTTAGCACGTTTCGCCAGGGTTTGCAACTGAAGAGGAGAATGTTATAAGATAAGTGAAATCCAGAGGGGAAGGAACATTGCCTATGAAAGACGACGATTTAACAAAAGAATGTTGACTTTATGTCTTTTTGGTATATTATGTAAGATATAAGTAGAGATTCCTAACTGGTAATTCGTTCAGAATGCCAGAGAAACACGAAAATATTAGAGAGTAGAGGAAACTATATATGTTTGAAACAAAAAAGACGCTTATCGTTGTGTATAAGGATGAGTTGTTAATGAACCAGTTAAAAAAGCTGGTGGAGAGCCATGATGATAACCAAGAAATTGTCGGGACTCGGGACAATTCTATCAATATTGTTTCATGGACGGAAAAAGTTTGGCTGGATAACAAAAAGGCTGGGAACATAAAGGAGAAAATATTGTTTCTTGGTGATGTTAAAGGTACAGATGATTTGATTCCTGTAATAGATATTAAATACGGTGAATATGGAGTGAAATTTGGCTGGGCGGGAAATCAGGCAGTTGTGTTTGCAAATCCTAAAATTTTGACCAAACGCACAGAATATGATGAGTTTCTGGTAAAGCTATCAAATCTTCCGATTCCTGAGTTTTTGAAAATCCCAAAAGAAAATCTTGATTCTGAGGAAGAAACTGAGCAAAAACAGGATGAAGAAGTTGAAGTTGTACCGGAAGAGATGGTCACAAGTGCACTTTCAGAAAATATGAATGCTAAAAAGAAAAAACACAAGAAAGGTATGCTCAAGGTTGCCAGAAAAGCGCTTTCTTTTGGAGTAAATGCGGTTGATAAGGTGGGTAATCAGGTGGCTTTGAAATCGGAGGAGCTTTTTAGAAATAAATCACTGATGAAGCGACAGATGATGTTTTATGGTGTGTTTCATCTTTATGAAGATGGACTGGAGCAATTTATGAATCTGTGAGGTAGTTGTCCATGCAGTCAAAACATGAAGTGGAACAAGGGTGGAAATTCGCTGCTGAAATTATGGGGGTAGATGTAGCTGCACAAATGGGACAAGAATACGTCAATGTAGTAGAGGCGGCTATTGAACAGCTTGAAAAAAATATCAATCAGCACCAATACAGAAATCTTGGAGTTGCCCAGCTACAAGGATATATGTTCGAGGAATGGAGTGCAGGAACATTTAATGTAGATGCGACTGCGGCTGATTCTGCTGACAGAGCCACCGTTCTACATAGTACAGTGAAAGATTCTGTTGATATCCAAACGAATTCCGGCAAAAGCTACAGTGCAAAATCTTATACGACTGCAAAGCAAAGTGTAAAAGCACAGGCAAAGTTTAATCCTGAAACTGGACAGGCCAGCTACTATGGTCAGGAGAGATTGATTCCTACCGACCAACTTTCTGATGCAAAAGCAATAGCGCACCAACAAGCTTTGAGAAATCGGAGTATGAGAACGGACGTGTCTGAAGTTTATGCGGAAACAGAGATGAAACTTACTGACGTTATTGAAAATGATGAAGGTATCCATGCCAGAAGAGTGAGCAGGAAAGAACTGGAAGAAATTGCATGTGAAAGCAAGAAAAAAGAATTTCGAGCAGAAGATCATGGTGTGACGCCAAATAGTACGATTACAACAAAGTATATGCTGAAACAAGCAATGAAAGCTGGGTATACAACAGCGGTTATATCTTTAGCTATTCAACTTGCTCCAGAAATTTATAAGGCAATCGATTTTCTAATTAAGGAGGGAGAAATTGACGTTCAGCAAATTGAGAAAATTGGGATAAAAGGAATTTCTTCTGGGGCAGAGGGATTCCTTCATGGATCGGTTTCCGCTTTATTGATGATTATGTGTGGAAAGGGGGCGTTAGGTGAGGCTTTTATACGTGTCAACCCAACTGTTTTAGGAGCCGTAACAGCTTTAGTGATACAGACTGTAAAAAACAGCATCCTCGTTGCGGCTGGAAAGATGAGTGCCCAGCAAATGGGTGACGCGATGGTGGATATGGTTGTTACTTCAGGGGGGTATGTGATTGGTACACATATTGGTGGTATGATAGGACAGGCCCTTGGATTTGAGTTGCCTGCTATTGGATATCTCTTAGGCAGTTTGGTCGGAACGGCATTTTGTGTTGCTTATAATATTGGAAAAAATAAATTGATTGCTCTCTGTATAGATACAGGATTTACCTGCTTTGGCTTAGTAGAACAAAATTACGAATTACCGGACAAAGTTTTGCATGAAATGGGAATCGAAACCGTACCAATCCCGCAAATACAAATTGAAAAAACTGATATTGCAAGGATAAAAACGTCAGCAGCCGAAGTTGTCAAATCAAAATATGAAACAATTGGTATTACAATTTTACGGCGTGGGGTCATTGGTGTGAATAGGATTGGTTACGTTTTAGCATAAAAACGTTGCACTTTTCTGCTTGAATAATAAGGCAAACGGCAGTCTCTTGGCAGAGGCTGCCGTTTAAATTTACTTATCAGTCTATCGTCGTGGCCGTCCGGCCGATGCCCAGCACCGAGGTGGAAATTTTGGCCCAGCTGTTGCAGCCGCAGATGCCGTCCACGGTCAGCCAGTTGCGCAGCTGGTAGCCCTTGAGGGCGTTCTCGGTCAGGACGCCGAACACCCCGTCGATCCGCTCGCCCGTGATATAGCCCAGGGTGGACAGGGCGTCCTGCAGGATCATGACGTAGCAGCCCCGGCTGCCCCGGCGGAGGGTGGGGTAGCCCGAGGTGGTGCCCGAGCAGGCGGGCACCCCGTACCGCCGGTCGAAGTGGACCCAGGTGGGGGTGAGGGAGAGGGGTTCCACATAGCCCCAGGCCCCGGTGCGGAGGGCCGCGTTGAAGATCTCGGTGCGGTGGGCCTGGGTGGTGGTCTGCCCCACGTCAAAGGAGACGCCTGCGTAGTGCTGGCTGCGGGTGCCGTGGCCGCCCTCCCAGATGCGGCGGAAGGCGTATCCCACGTGGATGCCCCGGCCGTACCGGCGGCGGGTCAGGTTCCAGGCCTCCATGGCGGAGGTGGTGGTCCAGAGGGTGGGGCTGCCCGACTCGCCCCGGAACTCCCGCACCAGCAGGGTGCTCTCGGTGCTGTAGGGCATGGAGTCGTTCTCGTTGACGCTGGAATAGGTGTAGACCCGGTCCTCATAGTTGTCGTAAACAAGCAGGCGGGCCATGGCTCAGTCCTCCCTCAGCTGGGGGATGGGGTCGGCGCCCGGTTCCAGCGCGCCGGTCAGCAGGGCCAGGCCCAGCCCCTCGGCGGCCTCCCAGGTGTCGGCGTCCACCTCGCCGGTCTCGGGCAGACCCAGCAGATGCTGCAGGCTGCGGGTGCCCGCGGCAGTCTGGTCGGTGTAGACCGAGCTGGTGCCGGGGCTGGAAACGGCGTTGTAATAGTAGGCGATGCGGGTGAGCAGCACCGTGTAATAGAGCACGGCGGGCCCTTCCGAGCCCACCTCCAACGGCGCGCCGGGGTAGGCCATCCGGTTGACCGTGACCACTGGCCCGGCCTGCCGCAGGATGTTGGCCTGGGCGTAGAGGTTCTCCCAGGTGGCGCGGCCCACCACGCCGTCGGCCGTCAGGCCGGCCTGCCGCTGGAAAGCCCGGACCGCCGCCTCGGTGGCCGCCCCGAAATTGCCGTCGATGTTCACCGAGGGCAGGCTGGGATTGTAGGTGTGCATCAGGTAGAGGTAATACTGCAGCTCCCGCACGGCCCGGCCGGACGCGCCCCGCCGCAGCACGCCGGGGAACTCGCCGGGGCGCAGGCGCTCGGCCAGCAGGTCGTTGGCGATGTCGGTGTACACCTCCCGGAGCTTGTTCCAGGTGGTGCGGCCCACCACGCCGTCGGCCGTCAGCCCGAAGTACCGCTGGAAAGCCTCGACGGCCCGTTTGGTGGCCGCGCCGAACTGGCCGTCCACCGTGGGGTTGTTCAGGGCGGTGTAAACGGTGCGGGCGATCTTGAGCCAGAACTGGATCAGGCGGACGTTCTGCCCCTCGTCGCCCTGGCGCAGCGCCGTGCCGGGGTAGGCGTTGGGGGTGCCGTTGTCCGACTGGATGCTGAAGAACTGGGCGTAAATGGCGTTCCAGGTGGCTTCGCCCACCACGCCGTCCACGGCGAGGCCGTACCGGCGCTGGAAGGCGCGGACCGCCGCCGCCGTCCTGCTGCCGAAGCTGCCGTCCACCGACACCGAGGGGATGGAGGCCACATACTGGCTGATGGTGTTGAGCCAGAACTGCAGCTGTTCCACCGCGCCCCCGCGGGAGCCGGTGCGCAGGACGGTGCCGCCCCAGGTGCCGTCCGACAGGACGCCGGAGGAGGTCTCGCCCTCACTGGTCAGCTCGGCCAGGTCCTTGACCGAGACGTAGATATAGCTGATCTTATACCAGGTCTGGCGGCCGACCACGCCGTCGGCGGTCAGGCTGAACTGCCGCTGGAACCGCTTGACTGTTTCGGCCATCTGCTCGCCGAAAATGCCGTCCGGCGTCAGGGTGCCGAAGAAGGGGTAGTCCTTGGTGATGCGGTTGAGCTGGCGCTGGAGTGTAAAGACGCTGGGCCCGCGGTCACCCCGGCGCACCGGGCTGCCGGGATAGCTCTCGGGGATGGAAGCGATGTTGGAAGTGCGGATGACCTCGACGTCATTGCCGTAGTAGTAGCGCAGGATGGACAGGGCGCTGCGGCCCTGCTCGGCCAAAGTGACGGTCCCCCACTGCTTGAGGCCCGGACAGGACACCGTTTTGCCGTCGCAGTACTCGGAAAAGTAGGGGTTGACGGTGCCGGTCTTGCGGATGAAGGTGCTGAAAATGTCGTCGGTGAGCCGGACCATCACGTCAAAGACGGTGCGCCCATGGACGTAAGCCTGGTCGTACCCGGGCGAACCGGTGATGTTGAAATTGTACCCGCGGGACGGATACCACTCGGTATAGATGCGGTTGAGCGCCAGCGAGATCTGGCAGTGGATGTTGGCCCGCAGGGCCTGCTCGGGCCAGGTAACACACAATAAACCAACCTCAAAAAATAACGTGTAATCGCCTTAATTTCTGGAAAATTTTTCAAAAAAATTGACTTTTAGAAGGGGATTGAAGATGCTCTAAAATATGGACAAAAAGTGCATAAGGAAGCTTTGAAAATTGGATGAAAAGCGTGCCTTGGAGGAGATTGTGTCTCATCTGGGGCACGCTTTTTCAGTTGGTGTAAAGAAAGGTGATTGATTATGCTGGATTACTTTTACGGCGGACAAGCCGACCTGTTTTCTTTCTACCGTCTGCCCAAGGTCCTTTTCACCGACCCTCAGTTCCGCTGCATCTCCGCCGAGGCAAAAATCCTCTATGGCCTCCTGCTGGACCGGATGAGCCTTTCTGCCCGGAATGATTGGCTGGACGAGGCCGGCCGGGTGTACATCATCTTCACGGTGGAGGAGGTCATGGATGCGCTCTACTGTGCCGACAACAGGGCGAGCAAGCTCCTGCGGGAGCTGGAAGGCGTCGGCCTCATTGAGCGCAAGCGCCGCGGCCTTGGCAAACCCAGCCTCATCTATGTGAAGAACTTTGTCTCTGACCCTTCAGAATCGCGTATCAAGAACCGTGAAAATCACGATTCAAGAGCCGTCAAAACCACGACTCTGGAGGCCCCAAAATCACGACGTAATAAGACTGATAAGAATAATACTGACAAGAACAAGACTGATTCCTTCCTTTCTGGCGAAGCAGACGGCGTGGCCGCCGGAATGGAATGCGAAGGGAAAGAGGACCGCGTGTTGTATCAGGATTATTTTTCAAAGCAGCTCAACGTGGATTCTCTGATTGCAGCCAATCCCGACGATGAGGATATGCTGCGGGAGATGCTGGAGCTTCTGGTGGATACCGTGTGCAGCCGCCGGAAGCTGATTCGCATTGCGGGAGACGATAAGCCTGCCGAGGTGGTGAAAAGCCAGCTCATGAAGCTGGACAGCGACCATATCCGGTTTGTCCTGGGCTGCCTCAAGGAGAACACCACCCAGGTGCGGAATATGCGGCAGTATCTGCTGGCTGCGCTGTACAATGCACCCATGACCATGCACAGCTCCTATGCGGCCCGGGTACAGCATGATTTGAACACAAAGTAACCGGCTTGTGCCGGCACAAAGGGGGTGATGAATCTGGCCCAAAAAGCAACTGTAATCGCCATAACCAACCAGAAAGGCGGCACCGGCAAGACCACGACCTGCGAAAATCTGGGTATCGGCCTTGCCATGGAGGGCAAAAAGGTGCTCCTAGTGGACAACGATCCCCAGGCCAGCCTGACCATCAGCATGGGCTGGCCCAGACCGGATGAATTGGATGTGACACTTTCCGACCTCATGAAGAAGGTCCTGGAAGATAAACCCATCCAGCCGGGAGAAGGAATCCTCCACCATGCCGAGGGAGTGGACCTCATCCCGTCCAGCATCGAGCTGGCGGGGATGGAAGTGTCACTGGTCAACGCCATGAGCCGGGAAAAGGTCTTGAAACAGGTGCTGGATGGCGTGAAACGCTCGTATGACTTCCTTCTGTTGGACTGTACACCCAGTCTTGGGATGCTGACCATCAATGCTCTGGCCGCAGCAGATAGTGCCCTTATCCCGGTGCAGGCACAATATCTGCCCGCCAAGGGCCTGGAGCAGCTGCTGCAAACCATCAGCAAGGTGCGGCGGCAAATCAATCCGCGGCTGCGGATTGAAGGTATCCTCATGACCATGACCGACAGCCGAACCAATTACGGAAAGGAGATTGACACACTGATTCGGCAAGCCTATGGCGGCAAAATCAAGGTTTTTGAACAGGGAATACCCCGGTCGGTGCGGGCAGCGGAAACCAGTGCCGAGGGCAAAAGCATCTTTGCCCACGACCCCAAGGGGAAAGTGGCGGAAGCCTACCGGGCACTGACGAAGGAGGTGATGCACAATTCCGAAAAACGGCGCAAACATCAGCTTGACCAGTTACGATGACATCTTTTCAACCGAAGAAAGCCGTCAGACAGAGCAAATCCAGCAAATCCCCATCGCGGACCTGCACCCTTTCAAGAACCACCCCTTCAAAGTGCTGGACGATGAAGCCATGCAGCGGACGGTGGAGAGCGTGGCCCAGTTTGGCGTATTGGCCCCGCTCATTGTCCGGCCGCGGGAGGAAGGAGGATACGAAATTATTTCAGGGCACCGGCGGCAGCATGCGGCGGAGTTGGCAGGGCTGACAACCCTGCCTGTCATTGTCCGCGACATGGACGATAACCAGGCCATCATCAACATGGTGGATAGCAATTTGCAGCGCGAGAGCATCCTGCCCAGCGAACGGGCCTTTGCCTACAAAATGAAGCTGGAAGCTATAAAAAATCAAGGTGCTAGGTCAGATTTAACTTCATCCCAAGTTGGGATGAAGTTGCAGGCGCTAGATATTGTAGGGCAGGATGCGGGTGACAGCCGCAATCAAGTACACCGTTATATTCGCCTCACCAACCTGATTCCCGAACTCCTGGACCTGGTGGACCAAAAGAAAATATCATTCAATCCCGCTGTGGAGCTGTCTTATTTGGCAGACTCGGAACAGCGGGATTTTTTAGAGGCCATGCAGGACACCCAGAACGCCCCTTCCCTGTCCCAGGCCCAGCGTATCAAGAAGCTGAGCCAGGAGGGCAGATGCAGCTATGACGCCATCTTTGACATCATGGGGGAGGAGAAAAAGGCGGAGCAGGACCGCGTAACCATCAAGAACGACGTGCTGCGGAAATACTTCCCGAAATCCTATACACCCAAACAGATGGAGGACACCATCATCAAGCTGCTGGAACAGTGGCAGAAAAAGCGCCAGCGCAGCCAGGAACGCTGACCAGCTGGCAGAGTAAACGAAACACAATACGAAAATTTGGGAGGAAACACAATGCGGAACAAAAATATGAGCAGTTCTTTTTCACCGGAAGACCTGAAGGTGTTTGAGATATTAGCAGAGCGCCTGTTCAGGCAGTTCATTTATGATGTGTCCGATTTGGACGATGACGCACCGTATCAGGAAGTTACTTACCTGGTAGCCGCTGAACCTGCTGACACGCCGTCTATCATTGGTCTGGAAGATGTGCAGGACTACCTGCCGGAATTCAATGAATCCGATATGTTGTATGGGCTGTTGGATGCGCCCATCATGATGAGCTACTGCCCTGAAGATGTGCTGCGCGTGGAAGGAAAACACTACCTGACCGGTGCAATGATTTTCTTCCGGGTTGACAGAGACCTTTCCACCATATCTGTCACGCTGGGAGATTTGCGGCACATCTTGCGCTTTTTGTGGAAGCGCTACGAAGTTATTGAAGCTGATGGCGAGAGCATCAACGCCATTTGCCTGGACTGACCCGCTGGCAGAACAAACAAAACACAATACGAAAATTTGGAGGAATGCCCATGAACAACAAAAATCTTACCCCCGCACAGCAGATCTACGCGAAGGTCTGCGACATCGAGAAGAAGCTGGACCAGCTTCTCCAGCAGAAGGCCGTCCCGGCTCCTGAGCCGGAACGGCGCATTTATCTGGCAGCCGCCGGTCCCGATCTGCCCCTGTCGGTCATCCGGCTGGAGGATGCGCCCGACTATCTGCCCTGCTTTGAGGAGAGCGATATGCTCTACGCCCTGCCGGGCGAGCCCCTCATGATGAGCTACTGCCCGGCGCAAGTCATTCACTTGCCCGGCAGGAATTATCTCACCGGGACAGTGATCTTTTTCCGCATCGACAACGAGGGGGCCATCACTTCCCTGAAGCTGGAAGATATTTGCCGGATCGCGGAGTTTTTGGCCCAGCACGATACCGCCCTGGTGGCGGATGGGACAAGCTTCACCGGCATCTGCCTGGACTAGCCATGTGGGTGGGACTGGCAATTTTTGCGGCGGGAACATGGTTCGGCTTTTTCGTCGCGGCTCTGATGCAGGCGGGAAAGGAGGCGGATACTCATGCAGGAAGATGTAGAGAACAGAACAATCAACTTTGCCATCAGCACTACCAAGCTCACTGGCCGGACAATCATCTCGGCAGCCCGTAAGTTCTTCCAGTGGCGGGCGCAGAAAGCCCACGCAAAGCCCCTTGGCCGCCAGAGCGTCAAGCAGCTTCTGCGGCAGGACCAGGGGGCGACCAACATCGAGATTGAGAAAACTGGTATCCGGGACTTCAAGCGTATCCTCGACAAGTACGGTGTGGACTACGCCATTACTAAAAACCACGCCGACCCGCCCAAGTATCTGGTATTTTTCAAGGCCCGCGACGCCGATACCCTGACTGCTGCTTTTAAGGACTACTCCGCCAAGTTGGTCAACAAAGAAAAGCGCCCCAGCGTGCTGAAACAGCTCAGAGAGCTGAAGGCCCTGGCAGCCGAGCTTATCCCCGGCAAGATGAAGGAAAAGAAACAGGAGCGTGACGACCGGTGAATCAGAACACAAAGCGGCTAATTCTCTTAAACCTGCCCTATATTTTGATGGGCCTGTTTGCCACCAATCTGGGTTACGCCTGGAGGCTGGCAGCAGGGGCTGACTTTTCCGAGAAGATGATGTCCCTCATGTCGGTACTGCCGGATGCTCTGGGGCGTATTGTTCCCAGTTTTCATCCGATGGATTTGTGCGTTGGCCTGTGCTGCGGCGCTGGCCTGCGGCTTGCCGTATATCTTAGAAGCAAAAATGCCAAGAAATACCGCCACGGCAGCGAGTATGGGTCGGCTCGTTGGGGCAATGCCAAAGATATTGAGCCGTATGTAGACCCCAAGTTTGAGAATAACGTCATTCTGACCCAAACCGAGCGCCTCACCATGTCCAGCCGCCCCAAAGACCCCAAGACGGCGCGCAATAAAAATGTGCTCATTGTGGGCGGCTCCGGCAGCGGTAAGACTAGATATTTCATTAAGCCGAATCTTCTCCAAATGCACAGTTCCTACGTTTTGACAGACCCGAAGGGTACTACGGTTCTTGAAGTCGGAAACGCATTTTTGAAGAAAGATTATCGCATAAAAATATTCAACATCATCAATTTTGGCAAGTCGATGCACTACAACCCCTTCCACTATATCCACTCGGAAAAGGACATTTTGAAGCTGGTGACAACCCTCATGACCAACACCAGAGGGGAGGGAAAGGGAGGTGACCCCTTCTGGGACAAGGCCGAGAAGCTGCTGCTGACTTCGCTTATCGCCTATATTCACTATGAAGCCCCAGAGGAGGAGCAAAACTTCGCTACTCTGCTGGAATTTTTGAACGTGATGGAAGTCCGTGAGGATGACGAGGAATATCAAAACCCCGTAGATCAGATGTTTGAGAAGTTGGGAGAGCAGCAGCCGAACCATTTTGCGGTACGGCAATATCGGCTCTATAAATTAGCTGCCGGCAAAACAGCTAAGTCAATTCTTATTTCCTGTGGTGCCCGGCTTGCCCCCTTCGATATCGCGGAACTTCGTGAAATTACTTCTTATGACGAGCTGGAATTGGACACCCTGGGCGACCGGAAAACAGCATTGTTCCTCATTATGTCTGACACAGACGGTACCTTCAACTTCCTGATTTCGATGGTGTATACCCAGCTGTTTAACCTGCTCTGTGAAAAAGCAGATGACGTGTACGGCGGGCGGCTGCCCGTCCACGTGCGCTGCCTGATCGACGAGTGCGCCAACATTGGTCAAATCCCAAACTTGGAGAAATTGGTGGCAACCATCCGCAGCCGGGAAATCTCGGCCTGTCTGGTATTGCAGGCGCAGTCCCAGCTGAAAGCGCTGTATAAAGACAATGCAGATACCATCATCGGCAATATGGACAGCCAGGTATTTCTGGGCGGTTCAGAGAACACTACCCTCAAAGAACTGGCCGCAACACTAGGGAAAGAGACGATCGATCTTTATAACACATCAGACACTCGAGGCAACAGCCCCAGCTACGGAACATCGTATCAAAAAACCGGCCATGAACTCATGAGCCGGGACGAGCTGGCCGTCATGGACGGCGGCAAGTGTATCTTACAGCTGCGCGGTGTGCGTCCATTTTTGTCCGACAAGTATAACCTGACTCAGCACCCAAACTATAAGCTCACCGGCGACTATGACAAGAAAAATATGTTCGATATTGAGAAGTTTCTTGACCGACGTTTGAAATTTCAATCGTCTGATACCTACGATGTAGTGGACGCAGATAACCTTTAACCTATAAATTGTTGGCCCTCAAAACAGAGGGCCATTTTTATTTACCCAGGCCCCAGGTACACCAGAAAATCAACCCTCGCCGCGGTTTGCGGAACCCAAAATATACGATTTCAGATGTGTATCTGGCCGGCCGCAAGTTCTTTTACCTATAAGGAGGAGATCACTATGGAATTTTTCAACTCTGCAATCGAAGTCCTGCAGACCCTCGTTGTTGCTCTGGGCGCTGGCCTCGGTGTGTGGGGCGGCGTCAACCTGCTGGAAGGTTATGGCAACGACAACCCCGGCTCGAAAGCTCATGTGCCGTAAAGTAACACAAGAAAACTTGATAGACATCAGTCTCCTATTCCGTGAAAATTTGCAGAATGGTATTGACAGATTGCGTAATGCGGCATATACTAAGTCGTATCAAAATAATTTGATATGAGGTGAGTACATGAGGACAGAGTATCAGGAGCAAGCGAAGGTGTTTAAGGCTCTCTGTGACCCCAAGCGTCTTTCAATCTTGGAACAGCTAAGAAGCGGTGAAAAGTGCGCTTGCGTCTTACAAGAGCCATTAGATTTAACGCAATCTGGTCTTTCATACCACATGAAAATCCTCTGTGACTCTGGAATTGTTGTCAGCCGTCAGGAGGGGAAATGGACACACTACCGCCTGAGCACTTCCGGCAGGGAGTACGCGGTGGAGCTGTTGAAAAAGTTGACAACCCCGGACACAGAGGAAAAACGCACTTGTCCAAAGTGCGGATAAAAAACGCCATCTACAAGGAAAAGGATGGCGTTTTCTAAGCCACATCATATCAAATATTTTTGATATATTGTTATAAATGAAAGTGAGGTTTTTGCATGGGAGTCTGGGACTTTATTCAAGACCAAGTGCTTGGCATGAAATGGCTAAACGGACTGATCGGGAGAGGTTTGTCTGTACTTGGTTTGGACGTGAATGGACGTATTGGTGGCAGTGTGCAATTTTTTATTTACGATGTTTTGAAGATCACAGTGCTGCTCTGCGTACTGATTTTTATAATTTCTTATATCCAAAGTTACTTCCCGCCGGAGCGTAGCAAGCGTATTTTAGGACGCTTCCATGGAATCTGGGCGAACATTGTGTCTGCCTTGCTGGGAACCGTGACACCATTTTGTTCCTGTTCATCTATACCACTGTTTATCGGTTTTACAAGTGCAGGATTGCCTTTGGGTGTAACATTTTCGTTCCTGATTTCATCTCCTATGGTAGATTTGGGAAGTCTCGTCCTGCTGATTAGTATTTTTGGCGCAAAAGTTGCCATTGTCTATGTGATTTTAGGGCTTATTATCGCCGTTGTCGGAGGTACAATCATCGAAAAATTACGCATGGAAAAGTATGTGGAAAGTTTTGTGCTGTCTGCGGGAAAGGTAGATATTGAATCTCCTGATTTGACGAAACGGGAGCGGCTTACTTATGCAAAAGAACAAATGCTTAGCACCTTCAAAAAAGTGTTTCCCTATATTCTGATTGGTGTCGGTATCGGTGCGTTGATACACAACTGGATACCGGAAAGCTGGATTGTTATGGTTCTGGGAAGCAACAATCCCTTTGGCGTAATCATTGCCACGATTGTAGGCATCCCCATGTATGCAGATATTTTTGGCACAATTCCCGTTGCGGAAGCACTTCTTTCCAAGGGCGCTCAGCTGGGTACGGTTCTGTCCTTTATGATGGCGGTTACAACCCTGTCGCTGCCTTCCCTGATTATGCTTCGCAAGGCTGTAAAACCCAAACTGCTGTCGCTGTTCATCGGAATTTGTGCGGTTGGAATTATTTTAGTGGGCTATTTATTTAATGCGTTTCAGATTATTTTGATTTAATAGGAGGTATTGAACTATGGGATTGTTTAACAAAAAGAAAGCGGAAAAAAATTGCTGCTGCGGAAGTAGCTGCACACCCGAAAAGATGGAGCAGGCAGAGACAGTCAAAACGGCTGCCGGCGTGAAAGTGCTGGGGTCTGGCTGTGCCAAGTGCCACGCACTGGAAGATGCTGCGAAAGCAGCACTGGAAGAACTGAACATGGATACAACCATAGACCATGTAACGGATTTCGCCCAAATTGCTGCATACGGCGTGATGACTACCCCTGCCCTTGTTGTGGATGGCAAGGTTGTATCCTATGGTAAGGTTTTGAAAAAGGACGAGGCAAAAGCCCTCATCCAAAAAGTCAGAGGGTAAAGTATGAAAGAAAAGCCAAAAGTAGCATTTATCTGTGTTCACAATTCCTGTCGCAGTCAAATTGCAGAAGCACTTGGGAAATATCTGGCCGCTGATATTTTTGAAAGTTACTCTGCCGGTACAGAAACTGTACCGCAAATCAATCAGGAAGCGGTTCGGTTGATGAAACAACTCTATAACATTGACATGGAAAAAACGCAATACAGTAAACTGTTGAGCGCACTTCCTCCTGTTGATATTGTTGTAACAATGGGGTGTAATGTAAACTGTCCTTATCTACCTTGCAAATATCGGGAAGATTGGGGGCTGGAAGATCCCACAGGAAAAGACGAGGGAGAGTATCGGGAAACCATATCAGCGATTGAGCAAAAAATAACAGCATTAAAGAAATTTATTCAGACTAATTTCAAATAGCAAAGCCAGCCGAGCCAGTCAACGGTCAAGATGAACGGCGCATACGCGCCGCCGTTGACAGCCCCGCCCGCCTTTGCAGATAGGCAATCAAGGGGCGACAGCAAGGAGTGCTGCCGCCCCGCACTATTATCAGAGAGGGGGAATTTCCATGACCGAAGATGAAGCCTACAAGGTGCATATCCAGTACACCTTTAACGCCTTTTGCAAGGTTGTCATTCGTCACGCCGCCATAGATATAATTTTGAAGCTGCGCCGGAGGTGGGAACGGGAAGTTTCCCTTGACTATCTGATGAATGAGAAGTTTGTCCAGTTTGCCGAGCCGGAGCAGCTTGAAGAATATCTTTTTACCGCCTGCGGACAGACCGCCGTTCTGTACCATGCGGAACTTGCCGCTGCCCTTGCCCTCTTGCCGGAGCAGACGCAGGAAGAAATTTTCCGCTACTATTTCATGCGCCAGCCGCAGCGCGTGATCGGCGTACATATCGGCCGGACACGCAGCACAGCGGGGCGGCATATCCAGCTTGCCTTGAAGCGGCTCCGGCGGCTTATGGAGGGAAAACGCTATGAGTAAACTTCTCCCCTATGAAACAATCGTCAAGGCGCATGAGGGCGACCCGGACGCAATCGACACCGTTCTTTCCCACTACGCCGGATATATCCGCTACTGTTCCAAAGTACACGGGAAAGTCAACGCCGAGGTTGAGGAATATGTGAAGCAGAAGCTAATTGCTGCTTTATTCAAATTTCGTTTTGACCGATAAACTTTACAACTGAATACCCGCCGCCCACCGGCGCGGCCAGTGAAAGCAGTAAGTCTGAAAAAGATTTGCTGCTTTTTTTGTTGCCCAGCTCCGTTTCCGGCCATTTTGCCCTGTTTGGATTGTAGTAGTAAGTGAGAGGGAAATTTTTTGCCCCGGCGTTTGGCATTTCTGATTTTTGTCCGTAGTAAGAAGCAAAGAGAAAATAAGCCGTTTTGTTTGGCAAATTTCAAAACGCGGTGGTGTAGGGAGTGAAAGGAAAAATTTTCTGCCCCGCCGGTTGCCAAAAACCTGTTGCCCGGATTACTAAGGCAAAAGAAATTTTGAAAAATCTTCTTTCAGCGGGTAGCTGGCGGCCTTTGAAATGTATCTTTAGCGAAAAGGAAAAAAGACCGTACACAGCGAGCCGGAAGCCCCGCCCTGTCCGTTCTATGTACGCAAAAACCAGACAGGGGCAGTTTGCGGCAGTTACAGAGCAAGTTTCTACCACGGTGCCAAAATCCGCAATTCTGCGGTTTTGCCCCTCGCGGGAAACTTGTTGGGGAGTGCCTTCCCCAAACCCTGCTTTGCGCCCTTGCGGGCGAAAAAACTGAAAACAGTTTTTGTTATTTTCCAAAAAGTTGCCCAATGGGAGAAGTAGAGAGTTTTTTACCCCAAACGCAAAAAAATTTTTGTTATTTCCCGAAAAGTTCAGCAATGAAAGGGGTAGAGAGATTTCTCCGCCCAAAGTAGAAAAAAGTTGCCCAATAGGAGGAGTGAGGGGAAAAATTCTCCGCCCAAAATCCGAAAAAATTCAGCAATAGGAATAGTGAGAGGAGGTTTTCAGCCTATGCCGAAGCGATACAACACACCCCACCGCAGCCGCGTTGTGAAAACCC